>SDBV01002760.1_pt1 | contig 26189 bp, 26 predicted proteins | sample 2277081 | NCBI WGS metagenome assembly SDBV01 (sample SAMN10402039, study PRJNA504765) | marine sediment metagenome | isolation source: marine sediment core GS10_PC15, 223 cmbsf | place: Arctic Ocean: Southern Knipovich Ridge | collected 2010 | reverse complement strand
ATGCGGGGTGGGTGATATTGCCTCAAAGGGTGCACTTATTGTTGTTACTACCGAGTTGCGAGTTATTGGCTCTGGCCTTATCATGGATGGTGCTTGGAGAGCCTTTGGCAGTGCGTTGTTTAGCAAGGGGAACTTTGACGCTTATGATCATGCAAAAGACCAAGAAAACCGTTATAGAAAACCTGACAGGAAATATGATAAAGTAAGAAGAAATGTGGGGGATAATGTAAGACAAGATAAACAGGCAAATGATGGACTAAAAGAGATTAAAAGGATTTACAAAAGAGAAGGAAAAACTCTTAGGATACCTAATGAAGAAGCAGCAAAAATATTACATAGAGAGATTTCTAAGAAAGGGTTTAATTACCAAGAACTTGTAGAAGAAGGATATTGGGTATTGGAGCAGCAGTTTAAATGAACAAAAAACATCAAATTATTTATGATCTATTTGGTCAAATCATCTCAAAAAAGGTACAAGATGCCCAATGGTGTCATGGTAGTATCATTGAATTAGATTTCGGTATGAATCAAATTATCAAAAGTCCCACTCCTAAGAAAATATATTGGGTAGAGTTTGAATGGGATTTTTGGATATACATAGCCTTTTGGGAGCTGGAAATAAATGGAAAAATTATAACAGACTGTAATGAGAATGGAGAAAAAATACAAAGTGGCATACAGAAATTAAACGGGAAAAAATTACTCGATGTCAAAGTCTTTGGTGATGAATATGATTTGTTGTTAACCTTTGAAGATAGAACAATACTCAACATCATTGCAGATAATAACCATGGAAGTTATGAACAATGGAGATTATTTACTCCTGACAAAACAGTGCTGACCGCGGGTCCTTTTAAAAAACTAGTTTATAAATCTTTAAGAAAATCCAATGAAGATTAAAACTCCAAGAGGAATATCAACATGAAAGAAGATCAAAGAAAAGTCTATGATTTGTTTGCCCAGGTAATTTCACTTAGAGTGCATAATTTTGAAATTCAACCAGATAAGGGACTTGTCATCGATTTTGCTCAAACTGTGAAGTCTAAGTCAAAAGATGAAGAAAATGCTCCCTGGTATTTTTGGTTTTATACAGCAATTTGGCAACTAGAATCGAATGATCAAATTTTAGCAACAAGCAATGATAATAACCGATCAAAAATGCAAAATGCAACAAGCCAATTAAAAGATAAAAAGCTACTTGAGGTAGAAGTTCCCAGTGATAAATATGATGTAAAGTTAATGTTTGAAGGTAACTTCGTACTTCATTTAAAAGCAGACGATTACAGAGACTGTAATATTCCCTTGAAGATACAAAAGCTAGATTAACGTGAATTTGAGATTGCTTCAGGATGACAAACCTGCTGATCCTGCTTTTTGGGAAGATTGGTTGAAAGTTACTAAAAAAGTAAAAAATAGCGTTAATTGTTTGTTTTGTAATAATAAAGCGTTTTTATTACGAAATTGAACTAGAAACAATTTAAAAGATGTTAGATATGATTAAATAATATGTTGATTAGAATATGACGGCATTGTCTGTCTTGAAGGTATAATAATGGTTTTAATAATCCGGAAGATCACAAGGAGGTTATGATGCGGGTAAAAATGTGTGTATGTGTTTTTTTAGGATGCCTATCGGTATCTGCCTTTTCTCAGGAAAAAGAATTGGATTTAGAAGAGCGTTGTTTAAAAGAAATAGAACAAAGCTTGAGTAATGAAAAATTTGGACCTTTCGATGAATTACAAGCAAAGTTGGAGTTTGCTATGGTAAAAGCACATAAAGAAAAAACTCTTCCTAATCAAACAATAAAAGAGATTGACTGTTTTATAAACGAGGCTGCTCTAATATTTAGTGATTTGATGTGTAAAAAGGTTATTATGGAATGTGCTTTTGATCTTCAAAAAGCCCAGAGAACATGCATGTTAATTCCTGATTTAGGAACGCGGATACTTGGTATGCTCCATTTGGTTTTGTATTTTGCAAAGTCTAACGACTTGGAAAACGCAAAGAAAATCTACGAAGAAGCCTATGAGATCTTTCCTGACCTAGATTATTCTGATAGAGTCAGACTGGCAAAATTGCAAAATGCGTTATTTGTAGCGCAGAGTTGTATTAGCTATGAAGATGCATTTAAATCTATAGAAGATTTAAAAGATCCCCGTACCAAAATTAACATGTCAACCATTGTGGGTTTTTTTCTTGGAACCAAAGACAAAAAACAAGCAAGACTTTTTTTTGAAAAAGCTAGAAAAGATGCAGAAAAACTCTCTTCAGAAATCGAAAAAAAAACATGGCGTTTAATTATAGCGTTTAATCAAAGTATCTACGACAGAGAGGGGGCGAAAGAAGTATTTAGGCGGGGATTGAAAGAACTTGACACTGTAGATCGGAATGAGGAATTGAGATTTTTAGGTTATTTAGCTCTGTTGGGAGCTTCTCTTAATGATAGTAGGGTAGCTAAGATTCTTAAAGAATTAACACTGTTAGTAGATTCTATCTCCGTAAAAGAACTACAAAAGAAAGACATTCTCTATAGCGCGATTGCAGTATCAGAAGCTTTTTTGGGGAATGCCAAAAAAGCTGTTAGTTTTTTTAACAAAATCAAACAAGAAGAAATAAAAGTTGAAAGCATTTCTGTTATTGTCACAAAGTTAAGTAAACAAGATTTCAAAAAAGCTTGTGATTTTATTTCAGAAATTCCTGATGAGACTTTAAAAGCAAGATATTTATTAATGGCTGTGTTTAGGCAATATGATTAAAACTGCTTATTTGTCATACGTTTTTTACTTGTGTATTGATGTGTTACAAATCACAGTTGCGCAAGCAAGGCAATTCTTAACTTCACTTTTTCTAGTGCAAACTTTTCATTGATGTTTACTCAACGATCAGACGATCTCAATAGCCAAAACTCACCTTTATGGTTTGACCTGAGTGATCGCAGCAATATATTTATGGATTCTGGTAAAAGAGCTCTCGATTTTGCAGCAAAAGGCACCACCTCATCTTCTTCAGCATTGAATACAGCGGTTGCCCTTTCTGAAATAGGCACAGGCGCTGCATTGTGGGGAGCTTATGGTGTTGGCACCGTTGGATTATGGGGTGCACATTTGCTATTACCGGATCTGGGTTTATCTTAGATGGATCCTGGAGAGTGTTTTAAATTAAAAAATATATAAAAAACAATTTTTATTATTGATATTATCTTGGCAAAAAAACGTGAAAACTTTATACTTCGAGCATTAAATAGGTAGAAGAACGATGGAAAAAAATTATTTTATAAAAACAGCGATGTTGACAAAGGAAGAAGCAGAGCAAAAAACGCAATGGTTTTTATTTGACGCCAAGGGAAAAACACTGGGCCGCTTGTCTTCTGAAATTGCAAAAGTATTAAGAGGAAAGCACCGCGTGGACTATACCCCTCATGTCGATAGTGGAGATGGCGTGGTTGTGATCAACGCAGATAAATTTGTACTCACTGGTAATAAAACGGCTCAAAAAAATTATTACCATCATACAGGTTTTTTAGGTGGGCTTAAAGAAACGCCTTTTTTGCGTATGATGGATAAAAAACCCACGGAGCCTTTAAGACATGCGATTTGGGGAATGATGCCCAAAACAAAACTTTCAAAAAAACAGATGAAAAAGCTTAGACTTTTTGCATCTGATACGCATACAATGCAAGCACAAAAACCCACTGCAGTTAACTTAGAAGGATAGATATGGTAAAACAAAAAATTGAAGAATTTATTGGAACTGGTCGAAGAAAAACAGCGGTCGCCTCTGTGCGTTTACGCAAAGGGACAGGACAGATCAAAGTCAACGGAAAGCCGTTTGAAACCCATTTTGTGGGTAAGATTCATAGAGATATTGCCCTATCACCTTTAGAAAAATTATCTCTTGAGGGGAATTATGATCTTATCGTGCGCACCTCTGGAGGAGGGATTTCAGGTCAAGCGGATGCCATGCGTCTAGGGATTGCAAGATCACTTGTAAAAGAAGTGGAAGATAGAAGAGCTGATCTTAAAGCGCTTGGATATTTAAAAAGAGATTCTCGTAAAAAAGAACGTAAAAAATACGGTCTTGCAAAAGCGAGAAAAGCTTTCCAATTCTCAAAACGTTAATTTTCACAAATTGACTACAGTTTTCACCTATAAATTGTCTGAAAAATTGCGTTTCTTATTGTATTTATATTGAAAAAAATGATGTAATCATCGAGTCTAACGTTAGATTACAAAGAAAGTCATGAAGCGACCGTTTTTCATTTTTCATTTTGTTGCACTATTGGTGCTCATTTCTTGGTTTTTTCCAATGACGCGAGTGTTGTGGGACAGTATCGATGAAAAGGCGTTTTATTTTTTCAACGGGCTTTTAAGATCGATGAAAATCAGCATCATTATTGGCATTTTATCCCAACATTTGACCGATTTTTTGTTTGATTTTTTGATGATTGCACTTTTTTTTAAAGTCCTTTTGGATTTTTATAAAAAAGATAAACTCAAAAGCTTTTCGATGCTTCTTTCTTGCCTTGCTTATGAATTTTTTATGTTTTATGCCGTCAATAAAAAACTGATTCCTAAATATTTTGCATCAGGAAGACTGTCTCCGAGCTACCTTTTTGATGAAGTCAGAACTGTGATGGATAAAGTCGATATTAGTGGAGTGAAATTAGGGGCGGTCAATTGTTTTCCTGGAGACCATGCCACAAGCTTTTTGCTTGGATTTTTATTTATCCTCTTTTTTAAACCCACATTTCGTCAAATGTGTTTTGGTCTTATTTTGACACTATTAGCATCTCTGCCACGCTTGTTTATTGCAGCACATTGGCTAACAGACATTTTTGTAGGTAGCATATTTGTGAGTTTGATTCTGTTTGCTTGGGCTATGCATACGCCACTTATAAACTTCATGCATACCAATGTTGAAAAAGTCTTTACTAAAAGCTTGTCTTTTTTTTCCCGATGGCAAAAAACAGAGTAAAGAGCAAAAGGCAAGGAAGCCACATCACGAAAAAGGGATGCACAAGCGCTCCTTCGACCAAAATCATCACACCTTTCAAAAACAAGTAGAGCATCAAAAAGCCAAAGATAAAAAATAGGTAGAATTTAAAGGCATTGAGCAGTTTTGTAAATTGCGTGGCAAAAGGAAACACAGCGATCAAAATTAAAAAGCTGATGAATAAAAAGAGCACTTTGAAATGTAGCGCTGATTTGAGCTTTGCCAAAAGCCCTGGAATGAAGATGGGCATTTTTTGCATCTTATAGAGCATCGATAACGAATGCTCATTGGGGTCTTTTTGCACGAGCGTCTCATCTAGATGGGTAAGATTCAAATCTTTAATGGGAAAGGTTTTAAACGAGCCGATTAGGGTCAATCTGCCTTCTTGTTTTTTAAATAGATCGACAAAATGCCCCACAAACCCTTTTTCTTTTTTTACATAGCTTGCGTGGTACAAAAGATCGTCCTTTTTAAAATAGACATCTTCGTACATCTCTTCTTTAGGATGGTAGGTTTGAAAAATGAAAAAAGAGCCATCTTCAAATTCAAATTCTTTGATCGAGGATTTATTCAAATAGGCATGCATTTGAGGGTATTTAATTAAAATCAGCTGATTTGTTGCGAGCGGCACCAAAAACTGGGTATTGACCAATGTGAATAATGATACAAAAAAAGCGGTCAATAAAAACGGATAAAAGATGCGTTTTTTAGAAATCCCACTTGTTAAAAGAACAAGAAGCTCTTTTTGGGTGTTGGCTTTGATTAGGGTATAGATGACCGAAATAAGATAAGCAAAGGGTAAAAAGAGATGCAATTTTCTTGTAAATTGGATCGCTGAAAAAAGAGGAAGGAGCCAAAAACCTTGTGTTTTTATGGCTGGAAATAACCAAGGATGGAAGGAAATATCGATGAGCGAGTAGAGGAAAAAGAGTCCAAGGAGCACAAAAAACAAAATTTTTAGATTGGTAAAAATAAACGTGCGTTGCCAGAGTTTCATGAGTCCTGTCCTTTTGAGTAGCGTGTGAGAAAAAAGGTAGAGATGGCAAATCCTATACACAAACTCAATGCCATCAATAAACTCGTGATTTTATAAAAATGGATGGCAGCGTTGGCAAATAGAAGCGATGCAAAGACAAAAAGCGTGCTTAAAAACACAAGCAAAAAGTGCCATTTGTCACGTGCAGTGTTGCTGCCAAAAGCAAAGCCTAAAAGCATCATCAAAAAAGGACAAATCCCAAAACAGATCCGTCGAAAGATCTCGGCCATTTTGGTCGATTTTTGTGAGAGGAATTGAGGGTGTTTGACAAGTTGAGATAGGGTGTAGTAATCCATCTGTTTGGTTTTGAGCTCTGGCATGTAGGTTTGCAAATAGGAATTGACAGGAGCGTGCACAAATTTTCGATAATCGAGTACAAGATGGTTATAAAATGAAGGATCTTGCGTTTTGATATAAGAGACCATATTGACATTGTTTGCCAAAATAGCCTCATCTTGTAAATGCAGATGATCCAGCCAGACGCAAACTAGGTTGTCATAATTGGGAATGTAGGTAAATAAAAGCGCATCTGTTGCGGATTGGTCGCTTTGATTGAGATCGCCCTTTGCAATCATCTGATTGGCTTCCTGAAATTTTGCAAGAAGAGCAGATATGGGTTTTTGCATAGCAAAATGGAAGGGCAAGTTTTTGGAATTGTACCAGCTTTTTGTCGCAAGTTCTGATGTAAGATAAAAATTTGTCATGCTCAAAAAAAAGGTGAAAATACCAATAGGCAAAAAGATGGCCTTTAGACTCAAGCCTTGTGTGCGCAAAGAATGTAAACCTTTTGTCTGATGAAGGGATAAGAAGATGATAAAACTGGCTAAAAAGGTAGAGATACAAAGCGCGATGGGCAAAATCACAGGGATGTGAAGATAGATGAATTGAAGTACAAATTTAACATCTTTTGTAAACACAGCAATTTTAGCAATTTCGCTCGATCTGGTAATAATCAAAATTGCCAGAAACGAAAAGACAATCAAAAAGAAAAACTTACAATATTTTTTTAAAATATAAAAGTATAGCATCCCCCTCACTGTAACAAATGGAAAAAATATCTTCATCCTTTTGTTACAAATGGGGTACAATGCCTCCATGGAGAAAAAACTTTTACCCATTTTAACACGCCTAAATATCCATGATCAGCGACTGCTTGTTGCCGTATCTACAGGGGCCGATTCCATGGCGCTTTTGCACCTATTGTTGAATTTACAAAAGAAGCTCAACCTAGAGCTCTTTGTTGCTCACATCAATCACAATATGCGCCAAGAAAGCCAAGAAGAAGAAGCGTTTATTTCAGATTTTTGTAAAAGAAATAACCTCCCATTTTATTCAAAAACCCTTGAGAAAATCTCGGGAGGCAACGTAGAAGATCGCTTAAGAAAAGAGCGTTACAATTTTTTGCTTGAAAAAGCCAAAAAACTCAAAGCTTCTGTCTGCCTTGCGCATCATTTAGATGATCTAGCAGAAACGGTGCTCAAGCGCTTTTTTGAAAATCCAAGGCTCTATCAGCTCAAAGGTATGCAGGAGAGTTCTCAAAGAGAGGGTGTGACATTACTAAGACCTCTGCTCTCGTTTAGAAAACAAGAGCTTTTGGGCTACTTAAATAAACATGCATACAAATATTTTGAAGATATGACAAACCTAGATCTTCAGTTTACAAGAAATCGCATGCGTCACAACATTCTTCCAACGTTGGAACAGCAATTTGGAAAATCCATTCAAGAAAATCTACAAAGACATGCTTATCAAGCAGATCTTTTAGAAGATTATCTCAATAAAAAAATTGAAAAGCTATGTGCTTTAAAACAAAAAACAAAAGACAGCGTAGTGTATGATTTTTCCAATATCGAAATCCATCCACTCGAATTGCAATTTTTTTTAGAAAAAGTGCTTAATTTAAAGAATTTACAAAAAGAGCAAGAGTTTATCAAAGCTTTTTTTGAAAACACAAAATTTGCCTATCAAAACATCGAGCTTAAACAAAGACAATTGTTTGTAAAAATTCAATCTTTAGTTTATAATTAACCCTTTCAAACCAGGAGTTTAGCTATGCCCGTCTATTTAGATGCAACAGATGTTACAAAAAATATTGATCTTTTATTAGATCCGGAAGTCAAGGTAGTAACAAAGGAGTACGTTGATGCAGAAGCTTTGAGGTCTACAAGGAACAGTATGGTAGTGGCAGCAATTTGCATAGGACTTGCTAATTTTGTATTTCGGAATTGGTTATTAACAATCATGGAGATAGGATGCTTGGGATTAGGGGTAAATGCTCAATTTGAATATATGAAAGCACAAAAAGTATCGGGATATGATCTTGATGAGGTATATCAAAAAATAGCCTTAAAAATTGAAGATCTTGCATTGTCAGAAATTCCGGAAGAAAAACGAGCACTTTTAAGAAAAGTGGAGGTCATAAAAAATCGTTATTTCAAAAACGATATTGAAATAAATTTTCCAGCATGGTCAAAGGCTTGTAAGAGCCTTTGTCGTGTTGAAAAGCAGTTAAATCGTGAGGGAGTGCGACTTTCTAATCAAGATTACGTCGAAATCATATCAAACTACCTAAAAGACAATCAACACAAAGACTTGATTTTGCATTTATTTTTCGCGGTTCAAAATGAACTTTTTGAAACTGTCAAAATAAGACAGATCATGGTTGATTATTATTCTGACAAAAATGAAGTTGGCACATCTTTTTCCATTGACCATCAAGGCGCGGATCTTTCACAACTCCCACAGTTCTTAGAAGATAAAAAAGATTTTGAGCTCTTGTTAGAGTTGATTTTTAAAATTGCTAAGGGAATGGAAGTCGCAAATCTAGCATTACTTGAAAAGATTCTAAAAGAGTACCACAAAGAGAAACAAATCGGAATGGAATCTAACTCTACTGCATTAGCCACTGTTTAATACTAAGGAGATTAACTTATGACAGTTTATTTAGATGCTGCAGATGCCACAAAGAATATTGATCTTTTGACAAATCTAGAAGTCATTCCAATCACCGAAGAATATAAACGAACAAAGGATTCAAGTTCTAACATAAAAATGTGGGGAATTACTACATTTGTTTCGTCCATTCTGTTTGTTATATCACCTTTTGTTATAACACCTTTAAAACCTGCAGGTATATTAGGTTTTGTTGTCTCCATTCCAGCTACACTCAAAAATGCTATTCAATATTATCAAAGAGCAAAACTGCCAGGAAATGACCTTGATGAAGTTTATCAAAACATAGGCTCAAAAGTAGAGGAATTAGCGACATCAGAAATTCCGGAAGAAAAACAAGCTCTTTTGAGAAAGATAGAGATCATTCGTCATTCCATACTGGGAGCAGAATTACGAATGAAGAAAAAACAAGCGCTATGGGAAGATTTTGATTATCGCCTTTCTAGAGTTCAAGAACAATTAAATGCACAAGGTGTAGTGCTTTCAAGAGAAGATCACGTGCAAATTTTGACCCATTACTTAGAAAATAATAGAAATGCAGAATGTGCCATTCAACTGATCGAGCTTACAGCTAAAGAAATTGATGTGCAGTCACTGGATCGAGAAGTGAATAAGACTTTATCAAGTCATTACCGGATAGATGTCACAGATCCACGAAGCTCTCTTCATGGGAATCCTTTGGCTCGTGCAATAAATTACTTTTCCTCTGAAGAGTTCGTGTTGATGGATCCTGAGGAAATTCAATCAAAAGTGATAGAGTTTTTAGATAAAGGAATTTCATTTGATCTTATGATTGGAATCGCTTCTATACTTTCTAAAAATTTTGATAGGCGCTCTTCCAATAAATATTTTGATTTCAATCCTCAGCTGATCTTAAAAGATGAGATTGCAAAGCTTTTGATCGAGTACCAAAAAAACAAACAGATTGGAGTGGCCTCTTAAAAGAGCGTAAATTGATCAAAAAAATCTTTTAAATATTAAGCAATTGATTGATAGTTGATGAATTGGAGATGGGAGGTTAATTATGAGTATTGCTGTAGATTCTAAAGACGCATCAAAGAGCGATTTTTTGATAGGTATAGAGGCGTATCCCATGGCGAACAAGTTATATAATGGCGTAGAAGAATTGTATATAGAAAACAATATTTCTTTTGTTATCTTTCTTTTAGGAAGCATGGTGAGTAGCCTTTCATTGATGGTTATTTCTAAATCACCGCGTTTAGGTGGAATAGGATTAATCTTAAGTTGTGGCGGAATGTTTTTGTATTATCGGAAAACAGCACCATCAAGAGAGTTGTTAAAAGAGCGCAAAGACCAACTTTTTAATGAACTGAATGTAGAACTAGACAAACAATTCAAAGAAGCGCAATTTCCAGAAGAAAAACGTGTCCTTTTAAAAAAAATAGAATATATTCGTTCTTTAATGGATTGGTATTGGAAGCGAAAATACAATTTAAGCTCTTCTGAAATGGGGCTTTTTCCTTTGGTGCTTGGTTTTTCCTTTGACTCTATGGGTTTTGACAAACGGTTATTAGAAATTCAAGCTCAATTAGATAAGGAAGGCGTTCAATTTCCTGAAGAAGAGTTTTTTGAAGAGATGATTTCTTATTTAAAAAATAAAAAAAATTTTAATATTCTTATGAATATTCTTATTCAATTGACGATTTTAGCGAATACAAAAATGGCTTCAGATTCAATAGACATCAATAATGAGATTAGTGGTGTTATCGATCGTTGTTATGTTGCAGAAGATTCTCAAGATGAGAGTTCTAATTATCAAAAGCTTTTCCAGCTTTTTAAAGACAAATGTAATCGAAAGTTGATAACTAAGATGATATTTGAAATGAGTCAAGATTCTTTAAAAGATTTTTCAAGCAAGAAGATATGTAAGGGTGTTTTTATGGTACCCATCAAACATATTATAATAAGAGGCTTGGTTTATGATGTTTATGGAGAGAAAGCATTTGCTGAAAGAGGTTTAGACAAAGACTTGTGCGTTTCAGAACCTGTAGAAAATGTATCGGAACTAGACCATTCATCAAAATAGATAAAAAGATTTTTTAGCCTTTGAGTTGCTAATTTCGTTAAAAAAACTAGGTGCAAAAAAGCCAAAATCTCATTATGATGGAATAAGGCCGCTTATTATCAGCTAGATAGAAGAAGGCTTTTTTTTAATGCCTCAAATTTTTATTTTGAGCCTAGATTCTAAAAAACAATCGAGGGTGCAGATATGGATGAGAATCCAAAACCAAAGAAGGGCTTTAGCGGGGGTCTATTATTTATTTTGCTCGCAGCTGTCTTGTTTATCATGGTCTTACAGACAATGAAGACAGAAAAGACAGCTAATATTTCCTTTAGCTATCAATTAGAAAGCTTAGTGAATTTGGATCTTTTGCAACCCGAAGATTCTGCCAAGGTGGCAATCAATGATAATTTAGTGAGTTTTTCTGGTAAATTTCGAGAAGAAAAATCCTCTCTTGGTAAACAGCGTTATCGTTTTTTACAAACGCTTTTTGCCAACCATCAACTTAAAGACCTTAAAACAAATAGTTTAAATGAATTAAATCGATTTCAAAATGACATTCGCAGCAATGCAGACTGGTTTTTGCACCTCACTGGATATCAAATTCCTGCAGGAGGCTATAAGATTATCGATAGCACATACGATACACCTACAAGACAAAATAGCATTATCATTACCAGCCTTTCTTCGAAAAATATTTTTGGCTTGCCGCAATTGCGCTCTGAATTTACTCAAGTGAATAAAAATATCAATGAAGCAAGTATCACCCATTATGGCCTTTCGCTAGGAACTGTGATTGCCAATTTCCAATCTCCAAATTTGGGTATTGGATCCGAAGAGATGAAAAACAATTTACGCCTGATGTCAAGAGAGCTAGAGCAGACACAAAATAGTGACCTTGCTCCTAGAGACAAATTGCAAAAATATGAAGGTATTACACAGCAACTTGTGGCCTTAGCTTCTTCTTTAAATGCCATGCAAGGCAATATGCGTCTCATTCAGCTAAGAAGTGTTAGAAATTACAACAAACAATTGACTGCTTTAGGTACAACGGCGGAGAAATTGACACAAAACCAGGTCCAATTGAACAAAGCACGTAGCGGCGTGGGAGATACCATCTGGTTTTTTGATAATAGAGAATTGAGCACAAAACAGCTAGAAGGAGAAGATGTCGATAAATTTTCCAACTGGTTTACCACATCGAAAGAAGAATGGGAAGGTTTTGAACAAAATAAAACCCTTACATTTAAAGCTCCAGATCAACCCTTAAACACTGTATTAAAAAAGAAGTTTAAATCCGAAGAGCCTGCTACTAACTACTGGAATGTTTTCTTTTCTCTTCTACCATTCTTGATTTTGATTGCTCTGCTCTATTTCTTCTTCTCTAGACAGATGAAGGGTATTGGGGGCGGTGCCATGAACTTTGGTAAATCGCCTGCAAAATTGTTGACCAAAGATAGTGTTAAAGTGACGTTCAAAGATGTGGCAGGAATTGAAGAAGCCAAAGAAGAACTTGTAGAAATCGTGGATTTTTTAAAAGATCCTGCCAGATTTACGATGCTGGGGGCACAAATCCCCAAAGGTGTGCTTTTAATCGGCCCTCCAGGTACAGGAAAGACCTTGATAGCCAAAGCGGTTGCTGGAGAAGCTGACAGACCTTTCTTTTCTATTGCAGGTTCTGACTTTGTGGAAATGTTTGTAGGGGTCGGTGCTTCTAGGATTCGAGATCTCTTTGCTCAGGCAAAAAAGACAGCGCCTTGCATTATTTTTATCGATGAGATTGATGCTGTAGGACGCCATAGAGGTGGAGGCTATGGCGGAGGCCATGACGAAAGAGAACAAACACTCAACCAACTGCTTGTGGAAATGGATGGATTTGATACCAATGAAGGTGTGATCATCATCGCTGCAACAAACAGGCCCGATGTTTTGGATCGCGCACTTTTAAGACCTGGCCGATTTGATCGTAGGGTCAATATTGAGCTTCCAGATGTAAGAGGGCGTTTTGAAATTTTAAAAGTCCATGCCCGTAATCTTAAAATTGATCCTTCTGTTGATTTGATGGCTATTGCCAGAGGAACACCAGGAGCCAGCGGGGCAGATCTTAAAAACATTTTGAATGAAGCGGCACTCATTTCTGCGCGCAAAGGTCGTAAGGCAGTGACGGCACAAGATGCCATTTCAGCTACAGATAAGGTGCGTTTTGGAAAAGAGCGTAGAAGTTTAGAGATTACCGAATCAGACAAGAAAACAACCGCTTATCATGAATCAGGACATGCCGTTGTAGGGCTTGTTGTCAAAAATGCCGATCCTGTGGAAAAAGTGACCATCATTCCACGGGGCATGTCACTAGGTGCGACACATTTCTTGCCCGAAAAAAATCGGATAAATTATTGGAAAAATGAGCTGATCGATCAATTAGCAGTTTGCATGGGCGGTCGCGTTGGAGAAGAGATCTTTGTTGGTGATATCTCCTCTGGGGCGCAGCAAGATATTGTGCAAGCAAGTGAGATTGCCAGATCCATGGTTTGCAAATGGGGGATGAGTGAAATTTTGGGTACAATTTCTTATGAAGATAGTAACCAGCAACAGTTTGGTTTTCCATCCACAGAAAAGCCTTTTTCTGAAAAGACTCAAGAAGAGATTGATGCTGAGGTCAAAAACCTTGTGAATGCAGCGCTCAATCGCGCACGCGAAATCGTTCAAGACAATAAAGCAAAGGTCGAATTGATGGCAGAGCGTTTGATGCAATTTGAGACACTTTACAAAGAAGATCTAGATTGTATTATGGAAACAGGAGAACTTTCAGAAGAGGGAATCCGCGATCGATTAGACAAAGAGGAATTTAAATTTAGAAAAAGCCCACCACCACCTCCAAAAGATATAGGGGAGTCGGATACAGGTGAGGCATTTAATCCGACATAATGCCAATGATGAAAATTAAATGTATAAATGTATCTTTATCTTTTCAACTAGAACTTTGTTTTCGATCTCATAAACCAAAGCTGGTTTATGTCGATCTCCAAACTGTGTTCTAATTGAAAATCTAGAATCCAATTTATGTATTTAATTCCCATCATTGGCATAAAGAATTTTATAAGCTTTGGTTTTAGCAAAAACCCACCTTGACCTTTGGGCCAAAGTGGGTTTTTTTATATGTCGTGAACTAGATTGTTTTAAGCTTCTTCTTTCGCAGGCTCTGAAAGTGTGGCTTTATGAGAAAGCTTGATTTGGCCGCGGTCGTTGATTTCAAGCACCTTGACTGTAATCATATCGTCCACCTTGTACAAGTCGTCTAAATTTTCAACACGTTTGGGTGAAACTTCGGAAATATGACAAAGGCCCTGCTTACTAAAAATTTCAACAAAAAGACCGAATTTTACAATGCTTACAATTCTTCCTTTGTATGTTTTGCCAACTTCGACCTCTGCAGTGAGATTGTGGATGATTTCTTTTGCCATATTGATACTTGCTACATCTGCAGAAGCAATAGAGATAATGCCATCATCTGAAATATTCATTTCCACGCCTGTTTCATCGATAATAGCACGAATCTGTTTTCCAGAGGGCCCAATGACAGTTCCAATTTTAGAAGGATGAATTTGCACAGTTTCAATTCTAGGTGCATAAACGGAAAGTTCTTTACTTGGTTCTGGGCAAGCTTGGAGCATTTTTTCGAGGATGTAGATGCGACCTTGTTTGGCTTGCATCAAAGCTTCTTTCATGATTTCTAAAGTGATGCCTTCGACCTTAATATCCATTTGAAAGGCTGTGATTCCTTCCATATCACCCGTGATTTTGAAATCCATATCTCCTAAAGCATCTTCTGTTCCCATGATATCAGACAAAATTTTATAGCTATCGTCTTCTAAAATCAATCCCATTGCAATTCCGGATACAGGACGTGAAATAGGAACACCAGCATTCATTAGAGCAAGAGCTCCACCACAGACAGAAGCCATAGAAGAAGAACCGTTGGATTCTGTAATGTTAGATTCCAAACGAATGACATAAGGAAAACGGTCTTGATCAGGTAAGATGGCGCTAAGAGCTCTTTCTGCGAGTTTTCCATGGCCCACTTCGCGTCTTCCTGGAGGGCCCATCCGACCGACTTCGCCTACAGAAAATGGAGGGAAAGAATATTGCAAATAGAAGCGATGTGCTCCATCAGTTAAAAGATTTTCATAGCGCTGTGCCATGGTTTCTGATCCGAGCGTACAAACAGCAACAGCTTGTGTCTCTCCACGTGTAAATAGACATGATCCATGCGTTCTTGGCAAAAAACTCATCTCAATATCAATACGGCGTACTTCATCAAGCGCTCTTCCATCAATCCGTCTGTTGTCTTTTAAAATCATTTGACGCATCAAATTAGATTTTAATTTTTTTATCGCAATGGAAAGTGCTTTTTTTGTAAATAGTGAGGTGGGATCGTCTTCATTTAATAGGGTTTCTAAAACCAAATCTTTAACCTGAGATAGGCCAATTTCACGCTCCAATTTTGTTTCAATGGATACGGCTTCTAAGATTTTCGATTCAAATTGTTGTTTTAGCGTTTCATAGACTGTGTCATCAGGAGCTGTAACCAAATGCATCTTTTTTTCTTTACCATGTTTTTTTGCAAAGGCTGCAAAAGCTGTACACAGTTTTTTGATCGATTCATGGCCCATGGCAATAGCTTCAATCACCTGTTCTTCTGTAAGAAAGTCACAGTAACCTTCAATCATCAAAATTGCGTCATGGGTTCCTGCAAGAAGTAGATCCAATTTTGACATAGCCTGTTGTTCGATGGTAGGATTCACAATAAAAACACCATCAATAAATCCCATACGAACAGCTGCTAATGGTTTTGTAAAAGGAATATCAGATATAAGAAGCGCTAAACTCGCCGCACATAGTCCAAGGGCATCAGGAGAACGCACGCCATCAAATGACCAGACGTAAGTTAATATTTGTACTTCATTAAAATAATGATCAGGAAATAGGGGTCTTATGGGACGATCGATCAAACGAGAGGTTAATATTTCTCTTTCAGAGGGTCTTCCTTCGCGTTTAATAAATCCACCAAGGGTTTTTCCTGTAGATGAAAATTTTTCTTGATAATCGACCCTTAAAGGAAGAAAATCAAGTCCTTCTTGTGGTGTATCATTTTGACATGCAGAGGCAAAGACCATCGTTTCCCCATCGCGTAAAATCACAGATCCATCTGCTTGTCTTGCAACTTTACCTGTTTCTAAAATAATTTTTTGGTTTTCTAATTCGATTTCAGCTGTATGGCTAATCAGTCCATTTTCTTGCGTTTCCATCTATACTCCAAATGTGAAAATTTAAATTTTATTTACGTAGATTCAACCGCTTGATCAACTGCTGATAGCGCTTTGTATCTGTAGAATTTAGGTAATCAAGAAGTTTTCTTCTTTGACCCACGAGCTTTAATAGAGAAAGCCTTGAGGCATGATCCTTAGGGGATTGTCTTAAATGAGCTGTGAGCTCAATGATGCGTTCTGTTAAAATTGCAATTTGAACATCCGCAGAACCGGTATCTTTTTCATGAAGTTGAAACTTTTTTGTAATTTCCTCTTTTGTACCTTTATCAAGTGTCATATTTGGCTCCTAAAATTTTAAACTTTCCTGATTATAATCCTTTTGAGATATAATCTCAACTGAAAACATAATACCCATAGTGAAATGAGTATATAAATTTATCTTCATCTTTTCAGCCAGAGCTGACGCTTAAGCGTCAGCAAGATTTTGTTTTCGATCTTGCTAACCATTAAAGGGGCTGTGTAGACAGCCCCCTCGTGGTTGGCAAGATCTCCTCGGGGGCTGTTTTTGCAGCCCCTTTAACTTCATTCTGATTGAAAATTTTGAATTTAATTTATATACTTATTCCGCTATAGGTATTTGGAGTAAAAAAATGCCCTTTGCAAAACAAGATGAATATTTTATGAAAATCGCCCTTGAATTTGCTAAAAAAGCTTTTTTAATGGATGAGGTGCCTGTCGGATGCGTGATTGTAAAAGATCAAATGATTGTTGGAAAAGGGTATAATTTAGTTGAAAAAAAACAAGACGCGACTTGCCACGCTGAAATGATAGCGTTAAAACAGGCTAAGAAAAAACTTGGAAATTGGCGTTTGAATGGGTGTGTGGTCTATTCCACGCTAGAGCCTTGCATGATGTGTGCGGGAGCGTTTCTCCTTTCTCGCATAGATAAGCTCATCTATGCTGCCAAAGATGTGCGCCATGGAGCGCATACAAGTTTTATCAATGTGTTTGAAAAAAAACACCCGACACATTCTATCGAAATTGTGTCGGGTTTGTTTGAAATGGAAGCAAAACAATTGCTTAAAACTTTTTTTCAACAGAGGCGAGTATCTAAACTTCAGTAGGAGGTTGCACTTTTGAAGATGAAGATTGTTCTACTGTTTTTTTCATTTTCTTTCCTGGAGTAAATTTGACAGCCTTTCTTGCGGGAATCAAGATAGGAACTGATGCATTTTTTGGATTTCGTCCGATTTTTTGTTTTCTTTCTACAACTTCAAAAACTCCAAAATCACGAAATTCCAAACGATCCCCTTCGGATAATACCCCATTCATTTCATCTAAAAAAGCTTGAATCACAGCTCTTACATCATTTGGATGAATTCCATGTTTTTGTGAAATTTTATTGATGAGCATTTTTTTTGTGTGTGTTATCATCGAAGACTCCTTTAATTTTTAACTGATATTACACATAAATCTCGCTTCATATGCTTTACTGGGAGAATAAACTCCTCCTCCTCACCCAACTCTTTAGAGTTGTGTTTGTCGGAGGTACTTGTATTTTATTCCCCTAGCAAAGCCTCTGAAGGGTTTTGTGCATAACATTAGTTGTTAAGCTTTAACGCCCTTTTAGGATATGTGCTTTAAAATTGCAATAACCCTTTTTATTTTTTTTGCCTACACTGCTGATTGTGTAAACTTTAAGATATTTCGACAAGTGTTTTTATGATTTTTTTAATTTTTTGTAACTTTTACAAGGATTTTTGTCTTTTTCCCCAAGGAAAAAAGAAGATAGGGGCCAATTAAATCTTTTTTGGATAAAACATAATGAAAGTCATCAAGCAGCGTTTCGTTTAGATAGAGCCCCTTATTTTCGATCAATCTTCGAATTTGCGATTTGGATTGGACAATATCTACATTGATCACAAAATCTAAAAATTTGATACCTTCAAAAGCATCAACTGATACGTGCTTTAAAGGGAGATGATTTTCTAAAGCTTCAAGTGTTTTTTCATCTAACGCATTCACCTTTCCAGGATGTGCCAATTGAGAAGCTTGTATGGCCAGCTTGGTTTTTTCTTCTCCATGCACAATGGTAGTCACCTCTTTGGCAAGCGCTTTTTGTGTCGCTTGTGGATGGGCTTTTAGATGAGTTTCATAAGAAGCAATCTCTTCTAGATCCAAAAAGGTGAGTATTTTCATTAAATGGATCACTTCTTCATCAGGAATGCGGATGAAAAATTGGTAAAAAGCATACACGTTGAGCTTGTTTTCAGATAGCCAAATAGTGCCTTGCTCTGTTTTTCCATATTTTGTGCCATCAGGTTTTGTTAACAGAGGGTAAGTCATCCCAAAAGCTTGCTTGTCGGTTTTTTTTCGAATCAGATCGAGTCCAGAGACAATGTTTCCCCATTGATCCGATCCTCCTATCTGTACATCTACGCCATGTGTGAAAAGTTTATAAAAATCATAGCCTTGTAACAAAGAATAGGAAAACTCTGTAAAAGAGAGACCCTCATTGGAATGGAGGCGTTTTTTTACATTGTCTTTGGCAAGCATGGTTCCTATGCGAAAATGCTTGCCTACGTCCCTTAAAAAATCTAGAACAGAAAAGTCACAAAACCAGTCGTGATTATTGTAAAATTCAGGGGCTATTTTGGGATCTGAAAAATCGAGAATTTGAGAAAAAAGCTTTTTGATCCCTGCAACATTTTCTTTAATGATATGGTCTTGTAAAAGGGGACGTTCTTGAGATTTTCCACTAGGATCTCCAATGTATCCTGTTCCACCACCTAGCATAACGATAGGCTGATGCCCAAACTTTTGCAGCCATTTTAAAACCATGATGCCAACCAACGATCCTACGTGCAGGCTATCTGCTGTAGGATCAAAACCAAGGTAGATTTTTCTAGGTTTTTGCAAATGTTTTTGCAGATCCTTGGACGTTACAGCATCTAAAAAACCGCGCTCTTTTAAGACATCAAATACATTTTCCATGCCCCGTAGTGTAGGAGCTTTTTCTATTCGAGTCAAATCCAAACTTGAGTCATTGATTTTAAACAAAATGTTTGATACACTGTTAGTTGCGGAGAAATAGTATGATTGCGAAAGAAAGTAAGAAAACCAAAAGAGTTAGAAAACGATTGAAATCGGTGATAGAAAAACAAACCACACTAGTCACAGAGCGCGCAATAAAAGGAGAAAAATCCAAAATCCAGAATCGATTTGAGCGCATGAAAAAAGAAAGACCTCAAGTTGCCGATAATATTGTTGAGGAAAGTCCTGAAATCAAAGATTTAGCCAAGAAGCTAGAAGGGGCAACCTAGATCAATAAACGTGGTTTCTAACTTAAATTTATCTGCCAAATGTTGTGTCAATGTTTGAATACCTATTTGTTCTGTTTTGTCATGTCCGAAAGCTAAAAAGTGACAGTTGTATTCTTTGGCCATATGCCACATAGGTTCATCAAAACTTCCTGTAATAAATGCATCTACTCCTAAATGGATGGCGTGGATAAAATCTCTATGAGCGCCACCAGAAATGATCGCACAAGATTGAAGTGTTTTTTTTCCAAAAAGAGCAAGATGGCCTTTTTGGCCAAATAGGCTCTCGCATTGCTTTTGAAAGGCATCAATATCAATAGAATCCAGAGTGCCTCTGACGCCGATATTAGACATGCCAAAATGTTCAAGATTTTTTAATCCAAGTCTCTTTGCGGCCATAAAATTATTTCCAAATTGTTCTGAATAATCAAGAGGCAAATGATAGCCGATGATGTTGAGATCTGCTCTAAGCGCTTGTTTTAGCTTTTTACGCATGGGCCCTGTGATCGTTTGGGGGCTTTTGTACCAAAAAAGTCCATGGTGGCAAAAAAGGCATTGAGCACCAAGTTTAATCGCTTTTTCGATCGATTCTTGCGTGCAGGAGACAGCCGATGCAATTTTTTGAATTGACTCTGTACCTTCTACTTGAAGACCGTTATGGCAATAGTCATCAAATTCTTCGGGTTTTAATAAGCTATCACAATAGGCTAAAAGTTCTTGTCGGCTAATCATATTTTCCCTAAAATAAAATTTACTGGTGTTACGTAGTAAATTCTGTTTAGAGGAGGATCGAAAGAAACAAGATACAAGTATTGCGACGAGCCCAACTCCGCGAGAGTTGAGCAAGGAGCAAAACGCTGTAGGTTGTTACTTGCAGCCCTTCTATAAATAGAAGGTAATGCGTAACGTCAGTTTACTAGGAGTGTATGAAAAATGATGGATCAAGTCAAACAAGAAGTTGGAGAAAGGGCTGCTCAATTTGTTGAAGATGGGATGCTCATCGGTCTTGGAACAGGAAGTACGGCTAAATATTTTATCGAAGCGCTTATTGAACGTGTCAAAAAAGAACATCTTAACATAGAAGTCGTCGCGACAAGTAAAGAATCTGAAATACTCGCGAAGGAAGGCGGCTTAAAATTTAGAGATATCAACCAGATCACTAAAATCGATCTTACCCTTGATGGAGCGGATGAAATCGATCTTAAAAGCTTTTCTTTGATTAAGGGTGGTGGTGGCGCGCTGACAAGAGAAAAAATTGTGGCTGATATGTCGGAAAAAATGATTGTACTTGTAGATGAGACAAAGCTTGTGGATCGACTTGGAATGCACTGGAAACTTCCTGTAGAAATTGTGGCTTTTGGAAGAGATTCTATCAAACACAAGTTGGAAAAATTGGGGTATTTTGGAAGCTATCGCCAAAAGGAAGATGAACTTTTTTTCACAGATAATGGGGGAGTGATCTTAGATATAGAAATACCTTCTGACAAAAAACCAGAAACCATGCATGAAGAGATTAAAAAAGTTACGGGTGTGATCGAAACAGGTTTTTTCTTTGATCTAGCAACTGCTGCAATTGTTGGATATTCCAATGGTGATGTGAAGGTTTTTGATAAACTCTCTTAAGGGCACTAGTAAGCCATTTTGAAATTCTTGCATGCTAGTTGGCATAACTCATCAATAACTTGTTTGCTGTCTTTTCCAACAGCTTCGATTTTTATGACAGATCCTTTAGTTGCAGAGAGTGTTAAAATTTCGAGCAAAGATTTTGCGTTGACTTTTTGATTGTCCAATATCAATGAAATGTTAGAGCTAAAAGTCATGGCAAGCTTGGCAAGTTCTGCAGAAGGTCGTGTATGCAAACCCTTATCGTTTGCAATTTCAAAAGATCCCTCATGTTTTTCTTCTTGTGTGTAAAACATATCCTCCATTAACCAGTCTTTAGTGTATCGTGTTAAACCTTTTCTATTTTTTATGCAACAAGGTTTTTAGCTCTTTGGTTTTTTTTGCAAAATCTTTGAGGGCAGTATCAAAAACTTTAGAAGTGGTTAAATCAAGACCAAGCTCTTTTAAAAGATCTATAGGAAATTTAGAACCTCCTGATTTGAGGAGTGTGAGATAACCCTTTTTTGCCTTTTCATTGCCCGCCAAGATCTGTTTGGCGAAAGTTTGAGCAATGCAATAGCTCGTGGCGTAGTTAAAGACATAAAAATTGAAATAAAAATGGGGAATGCGCGCCCATTCAATCTCGATTTCTTGATCGACATTGACGCCAGAACCAAAATAGGCTTTGTTGAGTGCATAATATTTTTGACAAAGTAGCTGGGATGTTAGAGGAGTTGCTTCAATAGTTTCATGCATCCAAAGTTCAAATTCTGCAAACATGGTTTGTCGAAAAAGCGTGGCGCGCACATCATCTAAGCGCATGGCTAAAAGGGCAGCTTTTTCTTTGTCTGTTTTGGCCTGTTTTAAAAGATGTGCAAATAAAAGCTCTTCGTTTGTGATCGAAGCGATTTCTGCTAAAAAAATGGGGTAGCTTGCTTCATCAAATGGTTGTGTATACTTAGACAAATAAGAGTGCATACTATGGCCACCTTCATGAGCGAGCACAAACACGTCATATAGCGTGTGTGTGTAGTTGAGCAAAATATAAGGGTCGGAATCATAGCAGCCTGATGAATAGGCGCCAGAGCGCTTGTGTTTTTTTTCATACACATCGACCCAATCCCATTGATTAAGACCTTGTTGTAAGATACGATGGTAGTCTTTGCCAAGAGGTTTTATAGCTTCTAAAACGCACGTTTTGGCATCTTTGTAATCATAGCGCTTCTTGTTTGAATAAAGAGGTAAATAGACGTCGTAAAGATGCATAGATTTCAGACTTAAGAGATCTCGTTTTAATTTTAAAAAAGTGTGCAGCGAGGGCAGTGCTTTTTGTACACTTTTGATTAAATTATAATACACGCTCGTATCAATCTTTTTGTCAAAAAGTGCAGCGTCTAAAGGCGAGCTGAAATGTTTTGTTTTGGAATGAAAAAGGTGCGTTTGTACGTGACCTGAGAGCAATTCTGTAAGCGTGTTTTGCATGGATTTAAATGTGTTGTGCAGGGCACAGAAGGCATGTTTTCTAAGCGTGCGATCGGGATTTTTTAAAAAGGCGAGATAGCTACCATGAGTCAGGCGCTTTTTTTTCTTATTTTTATCTAAAACAAATCCAAAATCAAAATCCACATTATTAAGGACAGAAAAGGTTTGTGAAGGAACTGCTGCCATTAAACTAGATGAGGCTAAAATCTGTTCTTCTTTTTCAGAAAGTGTGTGTTTTTTTTGGCGCAGAAGTTTTGTGATGAATTGAGGGTAGCGTTTCTGCAATGCTTTTAAAAGCGGTGTTTTTTGTTTGATCAAAAGAGGGGATATAAACGCAGATTGATTTTCAAAATCTTGGACAAGTTGCAGGATTTTTTTGTACTGCGTTTTGGCGGAAGTGTTGGCAAGATCTAAGTCGTGGACTAAATGGATATAAGTATACACCTTTTCAAGATGTTGCGAAAGGGTAAAAAAGGTCTTAAGTAGCTTGAAAAAAGCTGTTGTTGTTTTAGCTTTTACAAAAGCTTTTAGAGGCTCTTTTTTGATGCGCTTTTCTAAGCTGACAAAGTCTTTTACCCAAGCTTGAAAACTTGGATAAAAGCGTTTTAAGTTCCACGTGGTCATAGATGTATTTTAGGTGTTTTAATATCTTCTAACACTTTATTTCTTGTTTCAGGCACAGCTTTGTGAAAGAAGAGCAATCCAATAATAGAAATGAATCCAAAGATCACAAATGTTATTGTAGGTCCCATCGAATGTGCGAGGGTAAGAAATGTAGAAGAAACGATGAAATTAAAAATCCAGTTTGCTGTTGTCACAAGAGACATCGCTTTTCCTCGCATTGATGTGGGCAAGATTTCCGAAGAGATCAACCACGTCATCGGTCCCATGGACAGAGCAAAGGCTCCAACAAATAGGAGGGTGAAAATGAAAAGCAGGATATGGATGCTTGGAATTTTGTGAAAATAAAAAGAAATACCCATTCCAAACATTGCAAAAGCCATCAGAGCAAGTCCAGTATCCAAAATAGGTTTTCTACCGACTTTATCGACAAGGAAAATAGCTACAAATGTCATTAAAAAATTCACAATTCCAAGTCCCATTGTGGCTAAAAGCGCAGTCGTTGTATTCGAAAACCCGGACATCTGAAAAAGCGTAGGCGCATAATAGATAATCGCATTGATTCCTGTGATTTGCTGGAAAATGTTGAGTAAAAGGGCGATTGTGAATGCGAGCTTAAATTTTGATGAAAAAAGTTCTTCAATATGCACTTTTTTTCTTGTGACAACTTTTTTAATTTTATTAAGCTCTATTTCTGCGGTTTTTTTATCGTGTGTTTTTTGCAACACTTTTAAAGCTTTCCTTGAGCTTTTATTCAAAACCAAAAAACGAGGACTTTCTGGAAAAAAGAAAAGAGCTATTGCCTGAATGAGAGCAACAAGTGCTGCGATAGAAAACATGTAGCGCCATCCTTGATCAAAATTTGCCATGAAATAGTTAGCAATAAAGGCTGCCAAAATACCTATTGTGACAAAAAGCTGAATGGCAGTGACCATAAAACCACGTGATTTTGGAGGCGCAATTTCTGAGACATAAATCGGTGCTGTGACAAAAAATGTTCCAATGGCAAATCCTACACAAAGACGTCCAAAGATCAGCCTTGGGAGCATTTGAGCACTAGCTGTTGTCAAAGCTCCAATGATGAATAAAAAAAGCGCAGCAATCAGTACTTTTTTTCTGCCATAGGTGTCTGCAAAATATCCTGAAATCAGAGCCCCTGCAGCACCTCCCAATAGAGCAACTGCGACAACAAATTGTTGTTGGTACAATGAAAGGCTAAATTGTTTTTTGATAAACAAAATGGCTCCCGTAAGTGTGCCTGTGTCAAACCCAAACAACAGTCCAGAAATGGCCACAAAAACTGCTAGAATCAAGATAAACGGGGAATATTCCTTATGCATGTCTTCTCCTGAATTTACATATTTCCTCTACTAATAACTGACATTACGCAGTAAATTCTGTTCATAGAAGAACTGCAAGGCACAATCTACGGCGCATTTACCCTCGTCCAACTCTAAAGAGTTGCACATCGTCTAAATTCTTGTATCTTGCCCCTTTCGCACCTCCTCTGAACAGAATTTACTGCGTAACGTCAGTATAAAATAAAATGTTTTCTTGACAAGGGGTTTTTTGCACATTTATGTTCAAATTTGATTTATTAGCAATTCGAATGCTAAAGTGCTAAATTTTATTGAAAAAAAACAACGTATTTTATAAAATGGAAATTTAGATATTTATATGACTGATGCTCATGCATTAAATCCGACGCAGAGGGAGAGCGAAAGGGGCGAAATACAAGTATTACGATGAAGTTCAACTCAAGCAAGAGTTGAACGAAGAGTAAGACGAAGTAAATCGTCCTTTGCAGCCGGCCTATGAGTTGGATTTAATGCATGAGCATCAGTTTCTAACCAAAAAGGAGTAAAATATGATACAATTGTTAAAAAAGAAGTTGATACCTCTTCAAGACCGTGTGATCGCACAAAAACTTGAACAAGAGGAAAAACAGCATGGAATCATCCTTCCAGATTCTGCAAAAGAAAAACAAGAAATGGCAAAAGTGGTTGCCGTTGGACCTGGTCGTAAAACACCTGATGGAAAGCTCATAGAAATGCCAGTGAAAGTTGGTGATGTGATTTTAGCAGAAAAATATTCAGGTCAAGAGATTACAATGGATGGCGAAGAATATTTTGTAGTAAAAGCTGAAGATGTGATTGCAATTGTAGAATAAAATTTAGTTAAAATAAGGAGAAAAACATGGCAGCAAAAGATTTAAAATTTAAAGAAGAAGCAAGACAAAAGATTCTAAAAGGAATCGGTGTACTTGCTGAAGCTGTAAAAAAGACACTAGGACCTAAAGGACGCAATGTCATTTTGGAAAAATCCTACGGAGCGCCTCACATTACAAAAGACGGTGTGACAGTCGCAAAAGAAATTGAACTGGAAGATGCGTTTGAAAACATGGGCGCACAAATGGTCAAAGAAGTGGCTTCTAAAACTGCCGACCAAGCAGGAGATGGAACCACAACAGCAATAGTGCTTGCAGAAGCCATCTATCAAGAAGGACTTCGCAATATTGCTGCTGGCGCCAATCCCATTGAAGTGAAACGCGGAATTGACAAAGCGGTCAAACTCGTTATCGAAGAAATTCAAAAAATCTCTAAACCAATCAAAGATAGAAAAGAGATTGCGCAAGTTGCCACCATTTCTGCAAACAACGATGTTGAGATTGGTGAAATCATTGCGACAGCCAATGAAAAAGTGGGAAAAGATGGAACCATTTCTGTAGAAGAAGGTAAAGGTTTTGAAACAGAAGTGAAGTTTGTTGAAGGAATGAATTTTGACAGAGGCTATCTCTCTTCTTATTTCATGACTGATGCAGAGCATCAAGAAGCTATATTAGAAAATGCTTTTGTGCTCATTTACGAAAAGAAAATCTCTAACATGAAAGATT
>SDBV01002759.1_pt1 | contig 26195 bp, 22 predicted proteins | sample 2277081 | NCBI WGS metagenome assembly SDBV01 (sample SAMN10402039, study PRJNA504765) | marine sediment metagenome | isolation source: marine sediment core GS10_PC15, 223 cmbsf | place: Arctic Ocean: Southern Knipovich Ridge | collected 2010 | reverse complement strand
AAAAACGGAGGTTGCTATCAGATGGGTCTCACGTACATGGGTAGAAAAGTTGTGTAATGCCCACTTACTCTCGCCGATCAGTCCACGTTCTTGTGCAGCGGCTACCTGTTCTTTGGTGCTAATCGGCCCGCCCTCGAGTCCCTGAAGTACCGCCAGATCTGCATCAATGTAGTTCGCGTATGCTATTCTACCCATCTTTCTCTCCTTATAGAGCCCTTTTTCAGGCTACATTAGAATAATAAGTTACATTCCCCTATTTGTCAAATCAAAAGCCACTGGTGCTGGTAGTGTTCATAGGATACCACTTCATCCCGCCGTTACCGGCTGTTGTGGCATTGGTTACGGTGTACCTTGTGGAGTTGTCAGCCACGATCATGCCTGGATCTGCTATAGGAAGGCCGAGTGTTGACCTCTTGGCCTTCTTGATCCGTTTGGCTCCGGGTTTATCCGAGGCGGGTTTCCATTCCTTGTAGTCCTGTTGGAAGTGGGCCCACTGAGGGTACATGGAGGCGAAGTGGGTTCCGCACTGTTCCCCCAGCTTGAGTAGTGCTTGGATGACGTGTGCCTTTTGGGGCATACGTCGTAGCTTCGAACCTTCACTGGGGAGAACATACAGGGGCTTGATGTCGAAGTCAGTGTACTTGGCACTAACTCTCAGAACAGCGTAGCCTCTGTTGATGGTCGCTCTCTTGAATCCCTCACAACCTTGGGTTTCTGCCAACAATGTACGGTAGTTACCCCAGGATATGGTGTCACAGAAGAAGTAAATATGGAAGCCTCTTCGGGTCTCGTATACCCAGGCATTACCTAAACCATACTCTTCCTGGAGGAGTTTCACGTCTTTTCGGATGGTCTTCTTGATGTTCTTGCCGTCGTAGTCAAACATGGGCATGTGTGATTCTGGCTGAACGAGGCTAGTACACCCGATAACATTATCTCTCCAGTTCTCAATCACCCCCCAATGGGCATGGCAATGGATGAAGAACCTGGCTAGAAGGTCTTGGATGTTGTGGTAGTAGAGGGGATCTACAGCGCAGGTGGGGTCCTTGTATCCTCCTCCCGATCGGCCGCGGGGGTACCAGACCAACACCTCATTCTGGCGCTCATTGATTGGTGGAGTCTTTGCTATCAAGCTCTCGCGCTGATTAACTGGCAAACCTAGTGCTGCCAGGTCAGCCATGTTAGCAACCTTCTTGACCGATATCTTTTCAAGAGGTTCGTACTCACACTGATATTCATTATGTTTAGCATCGATAGCGTGCCAGCCTCTGGCGTCGCGCATCATGAGCTGTTCTTTCGGCCAGAAATCTTTGGCCTTGTTGTAGGGCATATTATTCTTCCTTACCAAAGAGCTTCAGAATCCTGTTGGCATATACCTCACATGTCGTGGCGTTCTCATCCGACAGACTCGGAGTGGAGTTTACTTCCAGGACATAGGGCTGCTTGGCCCGAATTCTGTACATGACATCCACCGCACCGAAATCGAGGCCCAGGGCTGCGATAGCTTCTTTCGCAGCGTGTCTCACCACATCTAGTTCCCCTTCCCTGCGATCCTTCGGGGCCATGAAGGTCCAGCCGAACTCGTGGTTCTTTTGAGGCTCGGAAGGGCTAGGCTCGCCCTCAGCAGTCCACCTTTTTTCAGAGATCTTGATGGACACGTAGCAATCTGCGCCCCTCTCATCCGGCGAAAGGTTTCTAGACTTCATCTTGAGAAAGGTATGGACCCGGTACTCTCGGGTGTCCGGAATGAACTCCAGGAAATGAGTGGCTCCTGCTTTGGAGGCCTGCCTCACCTGTGTGAGGGTTTTGCAGAACCAGAACCCCTGACCTTTGTGGTGGTAAGAGGTTCGTCCAATAACCGGAAGGTCATCTTTCGACACATCACCTGGCTTGAGAAAGAGCTCAGGAGCAGGGACTCCCTGTTCAGCGAAGGTTTGGCGAGCCTTCTTCTTGTTCGACGCTGTCCGGACCATGTCCTGGGTATTGATGACCGTTCCCTCATACGGTAGGTCATCGGTCACTCCTAGATTGATGACTATTCTAGGCAGCTCTCCGGCCTTTACCATACTAGCGAATCTTTTAGGATATCCACCTTTTACACGTTCGTCGCACAGGTTTGCCAGCATTTTCCGCAGGGCTCTACCTGAGTGGACGCCTGTATTCTTGTACAATACGAACATAGTTTATACCTCTAACTAGTGATTAACGAGGGAATGAGGATCTCTTGCCCTCTCCGATTACTACGGTCAGTCGGTCATCCTGGGTATGGGCACCAACGCCTTTATCACGGACCCCAAGACCGGAACATCTCAACTGAGAAGATTACTCTTCTACTGACCAGGCCTTCGACTAAGCAGCTCCGTTCGTGGTTTGGACTACACGGGTCATAGCTTCAACGCTACCGAGTAGCTGGTCCTTGCCACAAACATCACACCTTGCCTATAGCACCTGGCAGGCCAGTTATCTATAGAAAAACCTACATCCCAAGGTGGCAGTGACAATGCAAACGCATGTATTACGACCCAGAGACATAGTTATGGCCTTCGAGATTCCGGCAGTAGCTCCCCCAGCTTTAGCCCTGTTCAAGAGCCTTTGCTGAGTACAGTGATCCCCCAAGCGACACAGTGCCGACCTTTCTTCGGAGAAGTAGAAGATACCTTACTAGCCCTTTCGACCAGGCCCCCAAGGAATCAGGTCCCTATTTCTAGAGGCTTGAGGGTCCTTGGTTCGATCCCGACCATCCAGGTCAGTCCCTCCGATAATCTTTGTGGTATCTTAATTTTATTTTTAGTATCACGGGCACGAAGCCCGAGCTTCCCGGATAGCTGACAGTAGTTCAGAAGCTCTCTCCATCATAAGAAGAGTCCACGGAACTTTAGCTGCTCCTCCGGAGAAGATGGTTAGACTGGTTGTGGGGCGGGGATTTGAACCCCGCTTACATCGTTCTCCAAGCGAGTTTTGCTTCCGAGACAGGGAAGCTACTCCAAGTAGACAGTGACAATCCCGGGATGTAGTCCACCGAAACGAAGAGGAAGAGACACCAGCGTGTCCCATGGCATGTCCTCGATTGTGTGTCAGCCGCTTGGAGGGTAATTAGGTCAGAGAATAGGCTCCCGGGACTCTGGAGGGGAGAACCTCCTTGTGTGGGAACTCGAAGTCCCGAGCCCTAAACCGACTCAACCCAACTACCCGACGCGTTTTAAGCCAGATATAAACTACCCACAGGGAAAGCCACTTTAGCGAGGAACCTTATCCCTAAACCACCGTTGTGTAGTATATAGGGGGTCCAGTGGCGTAGTGGCTGCCATCGACGACGGTCGATGGTCTTTTGGGAGCCCCACGGTTTTACTTGTCCTGAGGTCGGAAGCGTTCATCCCCGCCGGCAGTCCCTTTGGTGGTAACTACTTCCGAGACAGGATCACTAGTCCCTTATTTGGGACAGCAGCTCAGTCTTGCATCTGAGGCCGGAGCCAGAGTGTTACTAATGCTGTCTTCCGTGGTCCGACGCAGGGTTTTGTCCCCTGTAGTTTTGCCGGTAGAAGATCCAGTTCACACTTCTAGAACCTGTTATACCTCAAGAGAGAGGACCGGTCATAGCCTTTTCCGTTGGACTATACGAAGAAAGCCCGTCTCCTAAAGGGATAACGGGCTTTCTTTTTGTCGTGATACTAACCCACGACTTCGAAAGAGGGTTTTTCCCTCCTCTGATTAACTGAAGCTTTCGCCACATCCACAGGTATTACTGGCATTCGGGTTGTTTACTTCGAATCCATTCCTGTTGATGTCGTTATAGTACTCTAGTTCAGAACCCAGTAGATATAGGGCGGACTTCTCGTCGAGCAGTACCTTGAGTCCATTGCCGTACTCATGTACTGCATCGGTTTCTACTGCATTATCCCACCCCAGCTGGTATCGGAGTCCGCTACATCCGCCTCCAATGACAGCCACTCGCAGTCCGTCTTTGGGTTCTTTCTCCTTACTCAGCAGAACCCTCGCTTGCTCTTGAGCGTTAGGAGTTAGCTTGATGATCTCCGTCATCTCCTACCTCCAGTACCACGATTTTCTCCCGATCCCTGAATCCGTTGATGGGATTCTCGACAGTTCCGATGGGTGTTTCCTCGATGAATTTCCGGGACAGCTCCATTAGCTGCTCCCTGGTATTCAGCTCGGGGTTTTCCTCGACAGTATCGAACAGGTACCTGACAGTCTTCCCAATGAGAGGTGAAGGCGCCAGCTGGAACTCCTCCATGATGTCGTTTCCGTTGACCTTTAGATCCCGGAGGCTGTGAGCGGAAGACTTCTCGTACACTTCTCTGATCCGAGCTTGGAAGTCCCTCTGCTTCGGAGTAATAGGCAGGTGTGCCTTAAACTGGTTGCCCATCCGGTCAGCTTGCCGCAACAGGAACTGAGGGTGGGTGTCCAGGGTGTCCAGGTCAGCCCTCTCGATGCCGCACTTTCGGATGAATCTGCGAACCGCCTTGTCCGTCCAGTCACGATCGTACTTGTACTGGTGCCAGCGCACGAGGTGTATTACGTCCTCGGTGAAGTCTTTGGGGAACTTCATCCGCCTCATGAAATTGTAGGCCAACTTTGTGGATACTATCTCGTGATTGTGGAAACTTACGTCATTCGGTCCGTCTCCTCCGGGTCTGACCTCTCGTGTCGGGGCCTTGCCAAGGTCGTGACATAGGGCCCCGAACCGGACGACTAGATCATCGGAGATTGAACACGCAGCGTCTACGGCGTAGATGAGGTGTTCGAAGACCGGATAGGAATGGTACTTCGGGTTCTGACCGCAGCCAACGCATGCGGCCAACTCTGGAAGCGTTATTCCCAGGATACCAGTCCGAGCCATGACCTTGAAGGCCCTGGAGGGCTTGTCGGACTCCATGATTTTGATGAATTCTTTGCCTACTCGTTCTGTGGCCACTGTGTCTAGTAGCCCAGCATGGCGCTTGATCGCTCCGAAGACGTTGCCTTCCAGGCGGTATCCGGTGCGAGCAACCAGGACTGCAGCCCTCAGCATGCGCAGGGGGTCTTCCTTGATCCTGTCTTCTGGGTTTCCAACTGCGACAATCAGTCGTCGTCGGATATGATCGAGACCGTGGTGGAAGTCGATTACCGCTCTGCGGTCGAACCTTCCCGTGCCGTCGATAGCATCGATGCTTAGATACATTGCGTTCAGGGTGAAGTCTCTCCTTAGAGAGTCCTCCTCGATTGAAACTTCTGGGTCGCACACTGCTTTGAAGTCGGTGTGTCCCGGTCCTGTGCTAATCTCCGTCCGAGGGAAGGCGATGTCTACATGCCCCTCCATCCCGGTTGGCCTAAACAGGTATACTCCGAAGGATTTCCCTACAAGTTCTAGGGAGCCCCTTCTCTTTAGGAAGTTCTGAAAGTCGCTAGGTGAGACACCCCGTACTACGAGGTCCAGATCGTTGGGTACTTTATTCCGGATTAGGTCCCGGACTGTACCTCCGACCAGAAAGATCTCTGCACCTAGCTCCTCTCGAAGCTTCCGCAGAGCTTTCAGTCTTTCCATTTCTTTTCTCCTATGGCACTCCCCTGTGTGGTTCGTGCCGGTTTACTCTTCTATTGCATCTTTGAACATTCTCGTCTTCACGAAGAAACCCAAGGTCTCTTCTTTGATCTGCCGAGCCCGCTCTCGCGTGAAGCCCATTTCTGCACCAACCTCTTCCAAGGTCCTTCCTTCCAGGAGTAGGGATATTACTTCCCGAGCATCGGGGTTGAGGTTGCTGAGGAATTTACCCAGAAAGTCTCGCTGAGCGGCTTCCATCTCCGGCGTTATCTCATCCTCGTCTACGTTCTCGTAGTCCTCGATGTTCTTTTCTACGTCGAGAACTTTCTTTACCATCTCTTCGTATGAGCGATCGGTGTTCCGGCCTAGAGTCTTAATCTTTTCCTTCAAGTCCCGAAGTCTTGTGGCAGCACCCTTCGGGGAGGCTGCCTCAAAGTTCGGAGCCTCGTAGCTCCTCAAATCCTCCTCTGGATCTCCATCGTATTCACGAGCGCGAAGAGTGTTGCGGATTTGGTCTACTAGGGTTAGAGCCCTGGCCATATAGTTCGGGATTGTGTAGACACTATTGTTCGAGAGTAGGTATTCGAACATATTGCTCTTAATCCTGACCACTGCCAGATTGTGAAAGGCCTTCGGGTTACTTCCTGCCTTATCGGGATCCCAACGCCGGATGGCATCAAGAAGACCCATCAATCCTTCCACGACGAGATCTTCGTACTCAACTGTGGGTCGGGTGTACTTACGAGCCAAGAACAAAATTTCTCGGAAGTAGGACGTCATAATTTCATCTGTGCTGAATTTTCGGGGATCCACGATTCTCTGGATGGGCCCCTTTAGATTGTCTTTGAGAATCTTGAGTTCTTTGCTCATTTAATAGGCTCTCCCATAAGCCTTCCTGCTCTTCCAAGCCGGGGCTCATCTTTAAGGTATCCAGCTTCAATGAGATATCTAAAGCCCTCATCCGTGAGAACTCTACCTCTCTTGGTTCTTACTACCAAACCTTCATGAATAAGGTAGGGCTCAATAGAGCTCTCTATCGTTCCCTTATCCTCATTGGCTATAGTAGCTAGCATGTCCACTCCTACTGGGTCGGATTGCTTAGCCAATTGAATTAAAATCTTGATGTCGGTCTTCGTCAGACCTCTATCATCTACCTTGAGAAATTGCTTAAACATTAGTTCAGCAAGTTCTAGGGTGATTACATTTTCTGTGCCTGGATTATCTCTGGCAGCAACTATTGCTGCGTCAGAGAGTCTATCCAGGTACCGAACGATAAGTCTAGGAACGCCTCGAGACCTCTTGGCTACCGCATTGGCTACTCCCTTACTCAGCTTCAAACCCTGGGTGTTGGCATGGAGATCAGTGACCTGCAGGGCTTCATCGTGGGCATAGGTCTCGAACTCGGACTGGATTTTGAACCGGTCTAGGAAAGGCTTAGAGAGCTTGCCTGGTAAAGTCGTTGCCCCAATCAGGGTGAATCTAGGTACCCATTCAAATACGTCCTGATTGTTCACTATGACTGGCAGCTTCCAGTCCTGCATGGCTATACCTAGGTTCTCTTGAGCCAGTAGTGGAAGCTGGTGAATTTCGTCTACAAATACAATCTGTGGTTGAATTCTACCTGTAATCTCACCTTGCTTGCCATACCCATCTTCTGGCATCCGAAGAAAAAGTTTTCGGAGGTCTTCCACTTTCTTCGCTGTGCCCGGGGTCAGAGCCATCGGTTCTGTACCAAACTCACGGGCTACCGCTTCTGCCAAGGTAGTTTTTCCCGTACCTGCAGGACCTTTCAGTAGGATGTGGGGAAGGGCTGCGTTTCTAGCTTTGGCAGCCTCGATGGAGATTCTAAGCAACCTGATGAAGTCAGTGTTGCCTATGAAGTTGCTCATAGTAATCATTAAATACTCCTCTAGACACCTATAAGTATAAGCTACAAATGGGTAAATGTCAAGTCTTGGACTCAGTGGATGCTGGATCCTCCGTTGAGAACCCCCCCTCCGAACGCAGTAAGGTCGATATCTTCGTTACAGAATGCCGGGGAACACTCATAACTGCCGCAGTCATCACAGCGACCATTAAATGTTTGGGAATTCGTGCCGGAATCCGGCGTGGCCCCGGCCTCGGACTTTTTTTCGGTCTTGGCCTCCAACATCTTCTTGAGGGAAGCTTCGGGATCAGGCTTTCCCTCCTCCTCCCAGTTCTTTTGCTGTTCTCGATGGATCATAGCCCCCACCTCGTCACCCGATACCCGGTAGTAAGCCTTCTTGGGCTCGTAGGCCGAGGGAGTTCTGTTGGTCCAGTGTTGGCTGTGTTCGTTGGGTCCGTAGAATTGTCCAGCGTAGCCACATTGGGCAATAAGATCTCCCTCTCCATCGGCCTCCCAGTTTTTGAGGACTGTCAACTCGGATTTCTGGAATTTGAGGAACATCTTTTCCAGGACAGACCACGCACGCACCTGGTTTTGGGGTGTGAAGTGGTCGGTGGCGGAGCCTTCTTCTCCACCGAGATATACATCTATTCGAGTCAGCCAGACAGCTCCGGCCCACTGGGTAGTGGCTAACCTCGCTAGCTTCTTATAGATATCCCACGTTCGCCCAGAGATCGAGTAACTATTGAAGTGTCCCTTGGGAGGCACAACGTCAAGGACTACAAGCCTCTTCTCGACCTTACTCTGGTGGTACCTCAGGGTGACCTCTATTCTTTTCGGGCCTGCCAGTCCGGACAATTTATCATCCTCCATTTCTTCACTGTCCCATATCGAGGAAACTACTTTTTCTTCCTTACAAATGGACATCAGGCTTTCGAAGGCCTGGGTTTGCTCGTGTTCATTAGTACTATACTGTTCCTCGTACCCGTCCTTATACGTCCCGTCATACAAGGTAATGGACTGGACTACATAGTCGCTTAAGGGGACAGTTTGCATAGTTATGCCACCAAGGTGGCGGGGAGTCATGATAGTCAGGTACCTGGATCCGTTATTTAAGCGCGTTCGGATGACATCAGCTTCAAACGGGCTGTCTCGCTTATCTGCGAGTCGCAGGCTGACCAACTCAACTTTGAGCCGGACTTGGTCTTTTTCCATTGGGGACTCACCCTCACAAGTAGGACTACCCTGTGGTCTACCGCAGAATAGTTGCCTGATCTGCGAAATCCGAAGCTTTCGAACAGCTTCAGGCTGGCTTTATTGTCTTCCCTGATGGTGGCGTATACCATCTTGGTGGTTACCAAGCCAAGGGCCCGTTTCAACAGAAGCCTGGCGACGCCTTTGCCTCTCCACTCTGGGCGTACTACCAGGTGTTTAATCTCGGTGAACGTGTAGCTCTGTCGATCCAGCCCCACTGCCCCGAGAACCCATCGACCGTGGGTTTCCACTATGTAGTCGGTGGCCCCATTCTGGACGTCTGCCACGGACCTTTTCCGTGAAAGGTTGTTGTGGCGGTTAACAAGGCCTGCTACCTGATATGCTATTTGCCCGTGATTTAGATTAAAGTAAAACATAGGGTTACTCCTCTAGAGACTGCAGTACCTCTTCCGCCTTCTCTGCGCTGAGACTTTTCATCTTTCGATACAGTCGTGCGACCAATTCTGGAGAGGCTAATCTCTTTTTCTTGGCTTCTTTCTTGGTTGCCAGATCCTTGGTCTTGCCGTCGTTGTTGACGAAGCTGAGGATCTCCGCTACATACATCCCCATCTGATCCTCGCTAAGACCAGGAGCAGTGGTGATGGATAATACTCTTGCCACCCCATCGACATAGGAGATGCTGACAGCGCCCATGTCTAACTCAGCTGCATCCACGGCCTCAATAGCTAGTTCCGCCACCTTACCGGGGACCAAATCCATGCCCCAGTCCATCCATTTCCAGCCCATCTTTACGCTCTTCTTGAGTTGAGATGCGCTGGATGCCAGCTCTCTCGCAGCGATTTGTGCGATCACTTCTCCGGTGCCTGCAGAGTATTTCGCCCCTTCCTTTTTAAGGACTTTTTTGGCTTTACTGATAAGGGTGCGTGCCGTAGCGAAAACCGGATCTTCTTCCATGTCCTTCTTCTGAGCACAGAGGGCAGTGTCTCGGAAGACGTGGATCCGGTACTCGTCACCCTGGTCGAAGGTGCGGACGTAGCAGAGGGGGTGCTTCTGCCTTGAGTTGCCCTTGAGGGCGGCCTTCACGTCCTCCACTGTGTAGCAGAAGATAGGTTCGCCCTTGTTGTACTTGGTCAATAGGACCAGAGGTAGGGCGATCTCTCCTGCCCCCAAGGCGTGTGGGATCAAGGTTCCTGATGCCACCTGGGGGCGCTTAGGATCGAACGCCAGGAAGCCTGGAACTGAGACTCCAAGTGCTTGGAATCGGTGGAGCATGTGTAGCTTGTCTCGGTTCTGCGCCACCGAGTCCGGGTGGTTCAAGACCCGGACTTGATTCTGAGCGATCAGTTGGGCTAGCGCCTCTGAATCGTACTTCTTTCCAGGCTTGCATCCCCACCCCACAATCACGTCGTACTTGTTGAAGCTGGGAGTCTTCTTGCCTACTTCAAACCCCAGGGCCTCCCCAAGGATGGGGCCGGTCTTGTCAGATCCGAATGAGTACCAGATGTAACCGCTCACTTTATCTCTCCTCCACCGCTTCCAAACACTTGCGCAGATGAGCATCAGCCTTTGGGAGTAGCGGTTGGTCAGTTTGCCAGTTTGTCCGGACGTCAAGGTTAAACTCCCCAGGGGCTGCCGCAGCCAAAGCCATCAGAGCCCTTAGCTCGGGAGCATATTCGTCAAAGAGGTCCAACCCCTCTAACTGCCGTTTCCAGGACTTGACCATCTCGGTTGTTACTTCCTCGGGCTTGGCTCTGTTAATGATTCTTTGGGCTCCCCTGATATCTTTGAGCTTGAAGCTCTTCAGGAGTCCTTTGCGAGAAACGGGTGCCTCCGCCCACTCGAGGTCGAATTTCTGATCCGCGATGCGCCCGTATGCAGTTTCTGCGATACATTTAGCCGTTCCCATAGCTATCTTAGCTAGCGTTGGGTGAACCAACCAGAGGCCACTGAGCACCCTGTATTCGAAGCGATCCTGCTCTGGGTAGTCCGCACGGATGTCTCCTGCCTTTCCATATGCGTACTGACATCCATTTCTCCTCCGATGAGGATCAGGAGTGTCGAAGCGACACATTGGTAGGGCCAGAAGCGAGTCGAGAGCGGTGGCTATTTTCTGGTAGATACCGTACGCAGCATCTGCCTGTATCTGGATGGGCCTCCCCAGGTGGATATGCCCGCCAAACCAGTAGACTCGGTTCACATCCTGGTAGGTGGCTCCTCCTTGCCAGCTAAATTTGCCTGCGTCTTCGGGAGGATTCTTGAGGATCTCGTCGATTCTCTGTACTACGACTAAGTGGTCTCTGTCCGGAGGAGGACGAACCTCTACGCTGGGCCCATCACTGCCGAAGCGGCCGTTGTGAGGGACAATGGTGTTACCCCTTATAAGGATTCCCCCCTGCCCGATCAAGCCGAACTCGGGATCCGCCCCAATGGTAATGCTCCCGACTCCATCAGAGACCCATATATTGCCTTTCTTCCGACTGATCCTCCGCTGAACAGTATGGGTAACGAACCCAACAGAGGTCGCTTCCTCGTCTGTCAGCTTACCCCGCTGAATCATGTCGGCTAGATGATGAACATCTTCCTTATATGCATGCTTGACCTTCAGATTGGTCTGATACTTGCCTTTGCCCAAGACAACTGAGTTGTTGGAGAATCCGAAGTGCTCCCTGGCTCTCCTGGGGAAGCGGATGGTCGTATTCTCACTCTTGTCGGTCATCGTTTTCGATGACAATAAGCGTAGCTGTACTTTCCGTGACATATGCCCTAGTCCTCAGAGGTGGCTGTCTTTTCTGCTCGCTTCTGCTTACGTTGCTCTGCATCCTCGTACTGCTGGCCAAGGTCCTGGACCATTTTCTGGACGCTCTTGTCCTCGAAGATGCTGTCGATCAGTTCGGTGACATCCTTTCGTCGAGAATCGCTGAGCCCAGAAAAAGCTGATAGTGAGAGGCAGGCGTTCTGTTGAGTCAGTGGGTACCCGGCGTTGTCCAGGCCCAGCAGGAGGGTGATTAGCGTCTTTAGCTCCCAGATTCGATTCTCGGACTTCTTCTTCTTCGTCTCCGCTTTCTCCAGGCGTTTGGTTAAATCGCGCCCCCCTTTGCGGTTCTTCTCTATCTCTACCTTAGCGTCAAAGCGAGAGACGGCATAGCCCAGGTTGAAGTGTGCCTTGGCGATCAGATTGGCACGCTCGATCCTGGTTAGTGCATTCATCTCTGTTGGGGTGAGCCCGATGGTCTTGGCAATCTCTTGCTCACTATCGAAGTGGGTACAGACACCCATTGACGTGGCCCTCTCGCAGGCACGCTCGGCCTCCTCCTTACTCCCAATCTCCACTTCTACCACCACGACAGTGTCGTCTTCCTTCTTGCTTCCTGCACCTGCTGCCAGAGCTTTGACTGCAGGCTTAGTGACTTTGGCCTGTGCAGCTGCGTTTGGCGTACTGCCTGCCTTGTGCTGGGAGGTCGACCCGCCCGTACTAGTGTTAGACTTGGTGGAAGGAGTGTACCAGCCTTCTTCCAGGCCAACATTGGAGGGCTTCATATCTCCCCGTTCAGAGATCTGGTTTAGATCTTGGAAACTAGGACTTCCAGCGGGCCACGGCTTGGATGTGTCGAAGATACGGAAGTCTTTCTCAGTCAGAGAGGTGTAGTATTTTTCCAGCTCGGGCAGCTCGCTGTCGAACAGCACTCTGTAGAGCTCGTACTTCTCCAGGGCGGAGTCTACGAACTTCCTCTCGGAACATATGACCACGATGTTGAGCGGGGTGATGAGAAAGTATTCCATGGGCCTGCCGAACCTGAACGTGGCCACCTTCTCAGGAAACCTGGTATTAACCACGATGCACGCGGCAGCACCATCTAGCCTCCTCCCCAGCTTCTTCATCATATCTGCGTCCCACGGCTTAGTCCCGTGTTCGCTGAGATGAAACATCAGGTGGAAGATAGACTCACTGTCCACCCGACCTTGGCGCTTAAGAAACTTAGGTAGCTTCCTGAAGATGATTTCATGATTGTACAGAGTTCCATTGTGGATGCCTAGGACCGAGTGCTTGTCATCTAGTTGAACTGCGAACGGGTGATTGTCATCGTTGTCCAGGCCCCTGCTACCCACAGTTGCCTTGCGGCAGTGTCCGACGAGAGCGGTCAACTCCTGCGGATGATCGAGCCAACTTTCCATGAAGTCACTGTACTCTACCGGGTCATCGGAGCCTCCGTCCTGGAAGAGCCACTTGGAGGACTTAACGCCCTTCTTGGACATGACCCAGTCCCCATCAGTATGGACCTGGTAGATGCCGGTGGCGTCCTCTCCTCGAGTCTCGGTTTTCAACATGATATCTGAGAACAAGATTTTCAGGGCCCGCTGCCGAACCTCTCTTTCGATCTCGGATTCATATTGAAGAATGCCTACGATTCCGCACATTACGTGCCTCCTAGCCCATCATTCCGGACAGCCATCCGCTGTATCGGTTGACATAATCCTTCTGCACTGGGATGTCGAAGTCGATGATGCTCGTGGTGATCCTGCTCTCGATGTTGAGGTCGAAGAGCATCCCTGTACCGTCATACATGTACTCACACGATTCCTTGGCTTTAATACCGAGTCTCTTAGCTACCCGATCGTAGAACTTCGCCTCGGAGACGGCAACGATCATGTCATAGTGGGGAAACCGGAATACGCAGAGAGGTCGTTGGTGCTTGAACATGACCATTTGGGAGGGAGTTCTCATGTCCACTAGCGCACCAGTGAAGGCCCCCTGAAGTAGGCTTCCGGTCTGAGCCATTGCTTGCTTTGGGTTCAGACCTTGGTCTACAAAGTGGAGATAGAGCTTGAAAATCACTTCGGAGTCCACGTCTCCGTCCCGCTTGAAATCATCCTCGAATCTGTCAAAGAGTCGATCCTCATTGTACAGAGTACCGTTATGGATGCCGACTATGGGCTCGACGATAATAGGATGATTGTTGAAGTTATCTTCAGTTGAGCCTACTGTGGTAGCCCTAGAGTGAAGCATAATGAAATTGGTCTTGGGTCCAATGAGTTCTAGCGTCTCATCGAACATCGGTCGTTCCACCATTCTCTCGGGTCGAAGCGGCTTCTTGAATACTCTACTTGGCGCCCCCTCATTGATAACTGCTATGCCAGTAGCATCAATCCCACGAGGTTGCAGTTCGACCATTAACTCCTTGCACATTTTGCGCAGAAGAGCGTACGGAATTCGCCCCCTGGATCTGCGTCCTAGGGCGACGGTTGCAATGCCACACATCCTGATCCCCGGCCTCCTATGTCGTTATGAGAGATCCCACTGGATCACTCCAGCGGAACTCACCGTTCTGGATAAGTTGATGAACCGCATCCGCCACCGACGGTGGGTTCTGACCAAGATATGCTGCCAACTCCTCGATCCACATTTCAATGTGATCGCAATCCATTACGCTCCCCAGATCTACCGCCTCACGAATCTCGTCGGCGTTCAGGATCTGACCATGGCCTCCTTGGGCGAATGGGGCGTACAAGTCGTCTTCGATTTGCTGCCAACTCCTGCCTTCGATGAGTCTTATGGAACAGGGTTTGTCGGCTAGGGAGATGAGGACATCGTAAGCGGGACCGAGGTTGCTCAGTTCAGGTTTAAGCCAATTGATCATTTCGCAGGCATTCTCGCGAAGCCACGGAATGTAAGGCCGGATTTCAGAGGTGTCAGCTGTTCGGTTATCCCCCCAATCTCGTCGTTCCCCATCAATCAAGTGAGGTTGAACCTCCTTAATCTTCAGGCGGTAAGCATCACTACCGTCTTCCATGATCCCGTATTGGGACAGCCGAACAGCTTTCAGGACCAGTGCGTAGCACAGCATGGCCCAGGCAGTTGCTACCGCAGGGGACAAAGTACCATCGGCGATCCGATTCTCGATGTGGAAGGTGGTGACGTCTCCGGCATCATCGAACTTGCAGAAGTGGTATGCTACAGACGCGTACTTGCCTTTCTGGTTCGACGCGGTATTCATGCCGAGTACTGTCTCGAACATCTCAGCTTGAATCTTCTGCATGCGGCTGTGGAGGGCACTGAATCTGCGTAGAGATTGACGGAACCGAGCCCATCTGGTTAGAGCGCCAGCTGTGTCACCCGCACTCATAATCCAAAACATGGCTAGCTCATAACGTCGGTGCAGCTGGTGAAGGTTGGCTACCACAATTTCCGGGATGGGCTTTTCCAGTTCGGATACCGCTCTCCCGAGTCTTGGACCGGCGATTCCCTTATCCCTACCATCCCCGAGATAGCCAGCCAGGATGTGGTAGTGTTGACCACATCTCTCGTTGACGAAGCCTCCCCGCTCGACGATGGGATCGAGGATGTCCTTGCACATACGGTAGAAGCTATTCCAATGGATCCGGCGTCCAACAGTTGGAACTTCGATGCCCCCGTTGTTAATCAAGGAGTTGTCCTTCTTAACCTCGAAGACGCCCTTCTTACCGAAGTCTCCCACAAACTCTGTCGGCTGGAGTAGTTCTCGCATCTCCTGCCTGATAGTCTCTGCATCCAGCCGAATGTCTCCCTTCTCTACCACGTCCCCTTCCCGTTGGAAGGTTGGACAAATCGTGCAGAAGGGGGTGTACATGGAACAGTCCTTCGAACCCCGACAGTCTAGCATCCAAGCCTCGCAGTTCGCGCAGGCGCTTACGTCACCTTCGTCTTTGGCCGGGCATGCGAAATCCTTATCTAGGAATTTTCCGGTCGTTCGGGTGAGGCAGAGGGACGGGTGCCGGTCTACGAGGCAGGTCTCCAAGTTGGCACAGTCAGTGGCACAGGTCTCCGCAGCCCGGACGCAGGGCTGGTTGTCTTTGATCCGTAAGACACGTTCCGGGGAAGGTAGATTGATCTCGAATTCGGTCCCGATCTTAAGGACCTTGGGCAGAAATTCCAGCCAGTACTCAGCATCGTCACGGCTTAGGACCGGACGACCTTTTCTCTGCTGAAATCTAACCTTGTCGCGCTTCCGATGGGCCACGCTTACTCCCTCCAGTTCTGTATCAGGTTAGGGCCAAGGCTCTCTCTGTTCTTCACTACTCTGAAGAACGTCTCTACTGCTCCCAGATGTTTCTTGAAGTTGGACAGGCTCATCAATTGGTCATACAGTTGGGGTAGTTCGTCCAAGGCTACGTTGTTGTTTCGGTGTCCCAGAGTCGCCTTGATCTTCTCTGGTTTCGGGATTGGCATGATCTCATGGAGATTCGCTGGAGTTAGCTTGTGGAGGTTGACGAATCCATTACTTGCCACCTTCATCCGGCTTACGATGCTTTCAGTTACCATGAGGGTCAACCCCAACAGTCCCCGAGCCAGTGTAGGTGAGCGTAAGTAGTAGCCCCCCGGAGTTCGATACTCCAGGGTCACATTGGACGGTCGGTAGTCCCCAGGTTGTCCGTATTGGGTGCCTCCGAGCCGTCGTTGGTGGGCCACTTCTAGAGGCATTAGTGGTACCGAGACGTACCAGTCTAGACAGCGGACGATGTGGTTTATCGCCGCTCGATTGAAGTCCTTGCGTGTGTTCAGAATCTCAGGAGGAATCCCTAGGTGGACGTGGAACCCCGCAGGAGTTCCCAGGAAGTAGGAGTGGGCCTCATAGGTGAAGTCCTGTCCGTCTGTGGGATATCCCTTGAGCCACTTACTTCTTCGAAGGCTGCGAGGAATTCTGAGGATTAAGGACCGAAGGTTGGATACCACTTGGTCCTCATGACGTCCGTACATGGGACGTAGCTCACCTAAACCCCCGTCTGAACCTATCTGACCCCTGAAGGGTAGATAGTTAGCTGCGGTAATACTTTTGTTGCCCCACATGATGAAAAACTCCGGGTCGCAACCCAGGGTTACATCTAGGATCTTGAACTCTACACTCGTCCCTTGAATCTTTTCGAAGATCTCAGGACTTACATAGGCGCAGGTTTGGAGGGGGTCCAGGGGGCTTGCAATCTCTAGGACCACCTCTTCCGTAGCTCGTAGTTGCATGAACTGCCCGACCAGAACACCTATCTCTTCACGGAGTTCTTGGGGGAGCGAAATAGATCTCAGGTTTTCCTGCATGAGAGCGTTCGGTTGAATGTCGAAATCCAATTATAATTCCTCCTTATAATTCCTCCACAGGCATGCCCATTCTTTCATATACCCTGTGGTACCTGGACTCTGCTTGGTCGGCAAACATCCTAATCTCTCCATCTACGTAGTCATACACTATCGCGGAGGTCTTACCTTCTGCAGGCCTCTGGATTCTTCCGACAGCTTGGATTACGTTGCCTTTCCACTTGATAGGAGAAGCTAAGAAGAGACGGTTCAGAGGCTTGTAGTTGAAACCTTCCATGAGAAGGTCGTAGGTTGCCACTAGAACTTGGAGTCTACCTGACTTGAAGTCTTCGGTAACTTGCTCCCTGATCTTCTTCGGGATTGCTCTTTTCTTCTTGCGTTTCCTCTTTTTGTGTTTCCCTTCCACTGGGTCGTCTTCTATGTCCACAGACCCGACCAGGAATTCACATCGTATTCCTCTTTCCTTGAGCATGTCTGTCAGTACTTCAGCATGCTTAGTTCTCTCTACTAGGATTACGCAAGCGTTACCGGGTTGGCATTCTGCGACTACGTCTTCTACTATCAGGCGGTTTCGAGGTTTTTCGTGGACCATTCTGTCCATGAATTCGTGGTAGTCCATGAGGTGGGCACCCTGGGGGTACCACCTGGTTTGCCGCCGCCGGATATTGGGGAGCATGAGGTGTTCTTCTTCGAACAACTCCTCGTGCTCTATCCTTGCCACCACTGGCCCGATGGAGTTGAACATCACAGTCTCCAGCTTGTCCCTGCGGTAGGCAGTGGCTGAAAGACCGTATACATACTTAGCAGCGAAGCTATTCACCACCGTCAGGAAGGTTCTGCTCGGAACGTGGTGGGCTTCATCCACGAAGACGACTCCAAACTCTTCCTCCAAGGAGGAGAGGTCCCTCTTAGCAAGGGTGGGGATCATGCCAACGGTGATCTGTTCACCTATCTTCCACTTTTTACCGTGGATAATACCAACTTGGTCTCGAGGAATGCCCAAGTGCTCTTCGATCTCGTCTAGGACTTGGTCCAGCAGCTCCTTACGGTGTGTTAGCCAGAGACACTTTAAGCCAAGTCTCTGGGCGGCTATCAGACCCATGACGGTCTTACCACTTCCCGCAGGAGCGGACAGGAACCCGTTATCATAAGATAGAAGCTCAGCTACAGCAGGTTCCTGGTCGTCGACCCTGAGAATAGTGTCGCTCTCGGGATAGATCTTCTCCGACTCAGGAGCTACTCTGTTGTCCTCTACTTCCCACTCTCGACCCAGGTCGTTCATCAGGTGGTTGAGTTGACCTCTAGGGATAACTATTCCACCGTCATCTAGCTCTGTGTACTGCTTAATGTACTGTTTGATCTTCCAAACCGAGCGACCAAAAGTTTTGGCTTCTACGTACTCTGGGTTTAATGTGGTCAAGAGAGACTTTAGGTAGTCCCTAAGTTCCGGGTCCGCTCCCTGTATGTGTAGATTTCTGCGGATCTTCAGTCTCATTATAGTATCTCTTATTATACCATCCGGAGCTCGAACACGCTAGAACAGCGCGCCCCTTCTCCTTTCGGATACGTTCCTTACGTTCCTTACGGCTTCTTTTCTTTTTACTCCTACCCACCTCATTCCTCCCTACGTGGAGGAGATCTTGATCCTCACTCTCTAATACCTCTTCGTCAAAACATTTGGCTAAATTTCCCGTAGCCTGGGGACAGCTCTGAGCTAGAGAACAGTGGGGTCCGCAGAGGTTAGTCAGGAATCGATACAGCCTGCTCGCGGTGGACTTCGGTACCCCCCTCTCCATGGCTTCCCGGATTCCTGAGCCCTCCTTCCACAGGGGGGCTAACTCTTCCGAGGGAACTTCTGTCTGATTGGGGTCCAGACCACATCCAGCACACCACTCTTCACCCCCTTCGATCTGAATTTCATCGACGGTGCGGCAGTGGGGACAGGATACGAGAGAGGCAGATGTCTCGAAGTCGGATTCTTCTTCATCGTGAGAATCCTGTAGGACCATGATGATCCCGCAAGCATTGCAGATGAGGGTGTTACTCTCCTCGTAGAAGCACCTATCTTGCCCGCCCAGATTGTCTGATCCACAGTCAGGGCACCGCTTAGGGCTTGAACCTATCATTCGAAGCATTGTTCTTGAATCTCCCCGTTACCTCCCCGATGGGGGTACCAGCGACGTCTTTCCAGAACTTCCACCCAGACCTCCTGTTCCCTGAAACTCCGAGGGCCGCTCCTGATAGACTATCGTAAATTCCCCCATCACTGCACAGGTATCCTTCTTCAAGGGCTTCTAGAGTATACTCTCTACCCCGGCTCTCACCTCTTAGGGTGGTGCCTATTTTCAGACCCTCTTTGTTTTTGTCGGATACTGAGGTGGCTTTGCTTTCCAGATCTAGCATCCTCCTTTCTAGCGAGGATATCTTTTTCTCCAATAGATTTCTTGGGGCAGGGATCACAGTTGCTGTGACTTTGGTGACCTCGTCTGACCTCTGGGCTATACTGTTTTCTACGTCAGTTCTTTTGCACCTTGCCTCCTCGAACTCTTCTACAGAACTAAAGACCTGACCGGGAAAACTAGGATTTGTAAACGGCATAATGGTCCTCCTTCATATAAGTTCTAAACTAATACGCCTCTCTACTCTGAGAGAACTATAAGTACAGCCCGTGGTAGGATATTGGCTTCGGGTTCTTTTTGTCTTCCATGTCCCGGATCCAGAGGTTGATCCGTACTTCCTGCATGAGGAAGTCTCTGGCCCACACCATGAACTCTCCATTTCTGGAGTCCGTGTACCAGCCGCAGTGGCTGGTGGTGAACCAATCCGGGATAGCGTCGTCCAACTTCTCCGTACTGATCCACACATCTTGGCTGTTATACTGATCTATCTCCAGGTTGTATTCTTCCCGAAGCTCCGCTTCTAGTTGGACGGTGGTCATCTTGGTGATCTCTCGCACACGATCGCGGAGTTCGGGATTCTTTCTCAGGATTCCGAGTTCCTCGGCGGCCAGCCCATTTAGTAAGCCTTGAAAGACCGCGTTCCCTTCACTCATATTTAATGCAATTGCCTTTTTGTTGTGGAACTGGTAGTCGTTCATCGTGACCCCACGAAAAGGGGGGGAGAGAAACAGGTTCCCTCCCCCCTTAAATTATACGCCAGCTTCGAGCTGCCGGCAAGTCCGTTCGGTCCCAAGGCCCTCCTGGATCAGATGACCCACGAGATCTCGGGGTTCTGCCTCCAGGTGCTCCAGGAGATCAACCGGATGCAGCTGAGCCCGAGTTGCGAAATACGCGTGGTGGAAGCGTCGAATGATTGTGTTGATAACGTTGGACCGACCTTCCTCTAGGTGACGTTGGAAGTGTGTCTGGAGAGCCCGGTCCCCTCTGATTCCCAGCTTCGCTGCGTATTCTCGGATGATCTGGCAGAGTTGGTAAGTCTCCTTGGTGGGGAATCCCAGCTTTATCAACGCATCAGCGTCGGCCAGACACACAGCTTCTACACACTCTTCCCTGAGACTCTTAGTCCCATGCTTCTGAGAGAATACAGAGTTCCCCACCTTGTCGAGAAAGACTTCGACGTTGATGTGAGCTTCCCTTTGATCGTAGGGAATGTTTCCCTCAACGATTCTCATCAGATTATAGCACAAAGCGATGGTTGGGCCAGTCCACAGCTTTACAGCCAGGGACGTAGCGTTTAGGTCGCCATGTTCTTTAGGGGTCATAGTTCCGAAGACCTTCAGGCCAAGATCAGGCAGACTCATGGTACGAGTCATGGGAACCTTCTTCCCATTTAGCCGGTCTAGGACTTCCTTAACCCTCGGGTGAGGGTTGTGGAAGTTCTTGGCCAGTTCCATGCGAGAGCCGTCCGTGTGGAAACTCATGATGTAGATGACATCCCCGTCGAAGTCCAGGTTCATAGACACCAGAGAGTTCTCACTGACTCGGATGACGTACTTGCACTCAGGATCATCTGTTACGGTTACTCGCTGAATGCGGGTGGACATGAACCCCAGACAGGGGAACCTTTCCACCAGGACGTAGTCGCCAGTCCGGACCTTGAGGTCCCGAGCCATATCCTCATGGATTTCTACCCAGTTCCGCTCCAGTTTGTCACCCAAAGACGCTGTGGCTTTGGAGGACCAGGGATACCGAACTGCCATGATATACTGGCTGATCTTTCCAGTCTTGAGAGACAAAGATTTACCGACACTATGAAGGTAGCGGAAGACCGCGGCGGAGACCTCCTCCTCTTTGGCTTCCCCAAACTTCAAGCGGTCGATTGATTCCAAGATCTGGTTCAGCTGGGTTGCAATGTCCGACAAGCCCATCATGCCTGTTGGATGCTTCCACGGTTGACGTAGTCCCTTAGACGGAATCAGGATGCGGTCGAACTCCATGGTGCGGAAGTCCACATTCTCGTAAACATTCTTTCCAGCAATGCCCTCGGTGATGTGGCTTTTCCATCTTTCCAGAGGGATTTGGACACTCAGTGTGAATGGGAGCTTAAGGTAGCAACCCTGGGGGTATATTTCCTCGTCGGCTACGGTTCCCACCAGACGTTGTTCGTCGTGGAATGTTCCCATCCCAGCAGGCACATAGACAAAGGCATCAGGCTCTACCGTAGGCAGAGTTTCCTGATACCTCCCCCGAATGCCCTCCAAAATGAGAAGTAGCTCGCGGACCTCCCCAGCTCCCTGCCTATGCGATAGGATTTCCTGGACAACCTTGGACCCGGAGCCCAACAGAGTGGTCAGAGCCTTCAGTTCGATAGTAGAAACCTTGTTCCCCCTGGTCCGGATACCCTTCTGGTTCTCGGTCCAGACGTCTCGTCCTTCCCACAGCTGTTCCTCCGGAGTCTTGATCACACCCCAATGGACGTAGCCACAGATGGTTCGGAAGTCGCCCCACGGGGTAGTGACATCCATACACCCATCTTCGCCAACCATGTGGTTCTGTCTCTCCAGAGTAGCTTTGAGCTGGGTCTGCGTGACCTCCAGATCGTCCGAGATGATGAGACGGTCACGGACGAATCCGTTCCCTTTTTCGTACCGGAGTTCCTGAGTCATAGTAGCCAGAGCTTCCAGGATCTGCCCGAAGTTCTTCCGCTTCTGGACTGAGCGTGCAGAGACGATGACATCGATGGGAGCCCCACCGCATTCTCCGTCCCACACTGTGCCCAAATCCATGAGCCTTACGATGCCTTTGTTCCCATGCTGATTGGTGATCTTGAATCCTTCTTTGAAAGAGTACACCACCTCCAGAGTCACATATCGTACCGGCTGTTCCTTTCCGTCGAACGGAACGGCTCCATTCTTACACTCCAGGACCTTGGCATGGTCACAGTCGATATCAAAGATGACCGGACTCTCGTCCTCATTGATCCCCAGGATGCGTCCCTTGAGGATGTTGTCTCCTGGCATGACTGTCTCTTCTCCGTAAATGGTAAAGCTACGGCGGTAGGACACAGTCTTCCCAGCGTGACGCTTGTCTACAAGGATCTGGTCCTCGAAGTTCAGAGGCAAGTCCAAGAATACAGTCATCCAGTTCCAACCACCACGCACGACACCCTGGTCTTCCAGCTTCCGGGCGGATTCGGACACCACGAGTGCAGGTTCCGGTCCCTTCATCCCTAGAGTGGAGTAGAGGTTGCGAATCGGGTTGTGGTGACGGACACCGAAGGCAGTATACTCTCGAAGGTCCGCTTTGAGGATATAGTTCTTGACCGCTGCCGCCCCGTCGGACAGTCCGATGGAGGACCAGGGGAAGAGCAACTCGTTTTTGCGTCTCTGATACTCCAGCTTCTCGTCCGGACGGAGCTTGTCGAACACCGGGTCGAAGATCATCAGGCGACGATTCATCGCCCAGTCTTGCATCGGAGTACCAGATAGCGGTAGTGCGTTGAAGAGGTTCAGGTTCAAGAATCGTTGACAGAGACTCACTGCCAGCCGTCCCCTGCCCTTCACGAATCCGTACAGGATCTTGTCGAGGAAGTTCCTTTTTCCTTGTCCGGGGAACAGTTCCTCGACATTGCAGGACAGAAGGATCGATACTAGTTCATCATACGTCACGTGCTGGGGTTGCCCGCTGACAACCACCATGAACGGGCACAGTGCCCGATCGTTTCGATCTCCGAGCACAGTATTGCCAAATTCATTCTTCCGCGCTCTCGGAATTACGAGAGTAGCGTTTTCGTCGTGCGTCCTGAAGTCCAGATAGAAATTCCACTTGTCTTCTCGTACGTCGGTGGTCATCTCCAATGAACGACCACCTCCACGCAGTCCACTGTTGAACCGACGAAGACAGTCAGTGACAGTCAGCTTCAGGAAGGTCGGAAGGTTTTCCAACGTTGTCTCCTTTTGAGGTTGAACAAGAACCTAAAAGAATACATCGCTTACGTGTAAGTCTGGTCTAATTTGATAGCCTGGTAGGCGTAACTCTGTTCCTTCTTTATGCGTTCAGCTATCCTGGGGTTAGAACACAGAGTCCGGACTTGTTCGTGTAAGTCGGCAGTTTCCTCCAATCGAGGCCCAAACCCCCCAGAGGGGCAGTTCCGGCCGTGCGTGGCAGTGGCTCTGGTAGCTCCACGCGTGGCCCACATCCGCAAGAACTCATTCAGAGATCCTCTTGAGTGATGTGCATAGGACACGTCTCTCATGGTGAACGGCCCTGCAACTCCAGTATGAAAGTGGTAGTTTGGAGCGTTATCGCTACGCGCGTTGCTCATATTTAGGTGTAAGGCTACCCGCATGTAGTACGCGTAATAAGGCCACTCTGCGAGCGCTGTCCGCTTGTAGGGAGTTCGGATGAACCACCTGGAAAAGATCGTAGGGTTCATCCTTTCAGGACCATAGCGGGGTAGTTGGGGGTTGGAAAATAGGAGAACTACTTCTGTGTCCAGGCTGTAGGTACCGAGGACGCCCCAGGCGTTTACAGTGACGAGAAACCTTTCGTTCTTGGATGGCCGATAGATACCTCTTGACTTGTCTTTTTTGCTGGGCCTTGCTCCGTTAGACAGGTCGTTCAGGTAGGTCAGAGTAGATGCGACTTGGAGGTAGTTACGAAGATTACGAGTGCCCTTCAAGATGTCTCCGGGGCGTACTCGAGGGATTAGCGGACGCACTCATTCCTCCTTAAGTTTTTCTCACAGCTTCTACCGGGATGTAGAGGCACTGCCCTTCCTTACCCACTCCGTCCAGGGAGCCTGCCCCGATATCCTCAGGGAATTCCACGCCTACGTCTCCTTCGAAGTCAGGAGGTAGGACAACCTTCCCTCTTCTACCCTGGAGATTCTTATTCTTGAACATGATTTCCGCTACTATTTCTACCTTCGCCCCTCTTGCTACGAAGTCACTTTCGAACTTCCGGACGTCCTGTTCGCGTACCTGAACCTCACATCCGAGCATCTTAGGGGGCATACCAGATATGATGGCGGCATTGATGACACGGCTGGAAGCGTCGTACTCCATGAATCGGAGGAGGACGCCCTGAGTCATTACATATGACTCCTTATAGACTGCAGGAACCCTCTGGGGTTTGTTTCCCCAGTATACAAGGATGTCTCCCTTCTTAATAGCAGAAGCTTCTTCCGTGTACCAGCGAGATAAAATGTTGTACCTCTTTGGATCGAAATGGCACCAACGCAGATAGTCTGTGGGTACAAAGAACGTGTTGACCCCCCGGACGTTGAACCACTTCAGAGTGGCCCTACTCGAGCTCCTGTTGGCCTCCAACACCCTTCCCACAGAATTGCGAGGAAACTTCTGTCCATCAAAGGAGAATTCTTGGGGAGCGAACATGCCGATGTGGGACGGAACTCTCTCGAATTGGCTTCTGCTATTCAGGTACTTGTGGACGCGAAGGTTTCTGGTGTCCACCACTAAACCGTGGTGTCTCCCGCAGATCCCGGGCGAGGCTTCGTAGCGGGTATCGGGGAGATCCATGCATAGTAAGGTGGTGCGTCCGCTGCCGTCGGTTAGCTCCCGCTGGACAACAGTACCAAAAACATACCTACTTCCATCCCGCGGATCCGCGACCTTGACACGGCTGCCAGTTGTCGGACCAGGCATCTCTTCCCCCTTCTTTTGGAATGACTCGTAGGTTCTGTCGTAGGCTCTGTCGTGGGCCTTGTCCGCTGCTCTAGTGTAGGCCTTGTCCGCTTGAGATATAGGTCCGTACGCCTTCATCTTGTTATACGCCTCGACAGCGCGATCTTCGCGGTGCTTCCCTGATGCTCGGCGCCCCGATCCGTCGACCATGTACTTGTCGATTTGGAATGTCTTAGGCATCCCACGTTCGATGTGTGGGTCGTTCTCGTGTGCGACCAGGAACCTCTCTATGGGGTATATATGGTCCGTGACGAGAATGAAGGTCTCCTCAGGGACCACTGCGTCCTCAGGCCCTACCCTCCAATCGGTGGGGCCGCCCTTTACTTCCCAAGTCTTGACCTGGACCTCCCCTCTGGAGCGGTCGAACTGGTACTCCCTCCGAATTTGGTTCCCTGTCCTGCGGTCGAGGTCCGTTGTATTAAACAAGGCCGGATCGGGTAGGTCCGGTAGCTCGACCACCCGGCTTTCGATGTTTACATGGAAAGGCATAGGTTACTCCTAGAAGTAGGGAGTCCGGACTTCACAAGCGTAGGTCAGGAAGTTGTGCAAGATGATCCGCCCAAACAGGGAGTTGTAAGGCTCTGGGTGGAACTGAAGCGCGAACATGTTGCCTAGCTCCATGGCTGCGATCGGGCATTTACTTGTGGATGCGGTGAGCGTCCAACCCTCGGGGAGAGCCTCGGCCTGGTAGTGGTGTTTCATCCATACCGGAAAGACGTCTCCCAGACCCCGAAATAGGACCGATTGCTTACCAGCCTCGGTTAGACGGAGAGCTGTCGGGCCCTGCTCGCCTTTGTCCTTCTTCTTGGCCGCCTTGGTACGTTTTCCAGGATCTTGTTCGTCCCAACACCGCACAATCTTCACTCCCCTGAGTTTACAGAGGTACTGAAGGCCATAACAGATTGCGAGGATGGGGACTCCCAGCTCAAGAAACTGGGGAGGAATACTGGGTGGAATATAGCGAGTGCTATTCACATTCTTGGCGGACCCAGAAAGGATGATTGCCTTGAGGGAATCGGCGTAAGCTGCAGTCTCTGCCTCGGCGTCGATGGCCATGTCCCACTTACGGAACACACAGTATTGATCCATGTCCATGATCCGACGGGCCAGCGCATCCGATAGGGAAGACTCTAGATCCATGATGTAGACGAGGCCTTTACTACTCAAAATTCTCTCCCATCGGACTCTCTCCTCCTCTACCCATTCCACGCATGCGCTCGGGCAGACGGCCGGCCCTCAAGGTTTCGTGAACTCGCACTTCCTCTCTTACCTCTAGTGAAGCCGAGGGTGCCTCCCGCTCCTTGAGTCGAAGCGGGTCCATCGCTCTCGGATCGTCGAAAGGCTGTTCGCCCCACTCCCCGATGAACCTAGAGAATACTTTAAGCTCCCGGCGGTACTTGGTCATGTAGCC
>SDBV01002758.1_pt1 | contig 26199 bp, 22 predicted proteins | sample 2277081 | NCBI WGS metagenome assembly SDBV01 (sample SAMN10402039, study PRJNA504765) | marine sediment metagenome | isolation source: marine sediment core GS10_PC15, 223 cmbsf | place: Arctic Ocean: Southern Knipovich Ridge | collected 2010 | reverse complement strand
CTTCCCCTGCGAGGGGAAGGGGAAGATGATGGCGGCCGGCTTTAACCCCATCCCGGCCTTCCCCTGCGAGGGGAAGGGGAAGATGATGGCGGCCGGCTTTAACCCCATCCCGGCCTTCCCCTGTGAGGGGAAGGGGAAGATGATGGCGGCAGGCTTTGACAGGGCCGGTGTTTGACAGATCCGACGGCCTGACCTACTCATGGCGACATGGGTGATTCACCACCGAATATGGTCGTGATAATCGCCGCCGGGATGGGATCCCGACTCAGGAGCGAAGAGGGACCGCCGAAGCCGCTGCTTCCCCTGAACGGGCGGGCCTTGATCCTGCGTGTGCTGGACAGGTTCGAGGAGGCCGGTGTTCACGAGGCGGTGGTGGTGGTCGGTCACAGGGCGAAAGAGGTAATGGCCGGCGTGGAGGAGGGGAACCCTTCTTTGGGGGTAACGTTCGTCACCAACCCCCGCTACAGGATGAGCAACGGGCTCTCGGTGCTCGCCGCGTGCGACGCGGTGGGCGACAGGCCGTTTTTCCTGTCCATGGCCGACCATGTCTTCGATGCGTCTCTCATTCGCGGGCTGGCGGGCGTCGGGCTTCCTCCGGCGGGCCTGGTGCTCGCGGTGGATCGCAAGCTGGATGAAATCTACGACGAAGACGATGCTACCAAGGTCCTCACCCGGGACGGACGCATCGTGGAGATCCACAAGGAGCTGACCGAGTTCGACGCGGTGGACACCGGGCTTTTCTCTTGCACGCCGGCCCTGTTCGATCGGATACGCGAGGCGGCCGCCACTCGCGAGGACGGCGATTGCACCCTCTCGGACGGGGTCAAGGCGCTGGCGGCGAAGGGGCTCGCCCTGGTGCACGACATCGGTGACGGCAGGTGGCAGGACGTGGACACCCCCGGCGCACTGGAACACGCGGCGAAGAGCTTCTGAACGGACTTTGGGGAGGAACAAAGTTGGAACAAATGTGTCTGGCACCCCAGGAGGCACCCCAGGAGGGGGAACAAATGTGTCTGGCACCCCAGGAGGAAGCCACTCCAGACGGCCGAATCGAAGGCCGACCGTCGCCGTTCGGAAGCCGATTCCCCGGAAGAGGCCGTCCCGAGCCCGTCCTGAACCTGCGAACACACCAAAAAACAGCGCACGGGGTCGTTTTTTAGCTGTCAACTCGTTTCAAGGGGCACACACCCCCGATTTTTTCGGTCCGAACCATTCGGGAGGGGCGCAAGGGGGTCCCTCTGAATGGTCCGGAGCATTGAAAACGACCCCCCGGGACGCCCGCGAACGCTTCAACTCCCGAAAAACGGCGCCGGCAGCCGGTTCCGAGGCTGTCAACTCGTTTCAAGGGACCTATGAGCGTCGTTTTTTTCGGTGCCTGCACAAGGGTGCCTGCACAAGGGTGCCAGACTCATTTTACGTTTGACGCAGTACTACGGAGTCGAGGTGAAGCCGATCCGGTCGACGACCTTGCCGACGCAGGCGCTGTCGTTGTCGAAGATCGGGTCGACGGATCCGCTCAGTTCGCGGGTGAGGATGAGGTCCGCCTGGATGTCTTCGTCCTCATGATCGCTGAGAGTTTCGATGGAATCGGCGGCGATTGTGTACGCGCCCGTGTCCGAGGGAGTTTCGTCGAATCCCCAGAGGTCGTCGGCCTCGACCACTACGTTCATGAAGTCGCCGTCGCTGTTGTCCCAGGTAATGTCGATAACTTCCGCGCGGGAGAACGAGTCTCCGTCCGCCGGTGCGGTGATTGCGAACGTGTCGGGCAGGCTCGTCGTGCTGGTGAAGGGGCCCTCGTCTTCGCGCTGGAAAACGAACTCGAACTCGCCCTCGGCGGTTGCGTCCACGTTGGCCTCGTAGGTTATGGGGTGCACGTTGCCGACGCTGTTCAGCCGAACGCCGTTCACCTCGATGGTGTCGCCGCAGTTGCCCAGCTCGAGGGACGTGCCCTTGTACATGAACTGGGCGCGCGCGCTGGTGGATCCGCCCTCCTCGACGGCCTCGTAGTCCACGCGGATTCCGCTGGTCCGGATGTCGCAGGTGTCCCCGGTTTCGCAGGCCATCAGCGCCGCGAGTCCCAGCCCCGCGAGGAAGATAAGTGCAAGCTCTTTACTTTTCATTGTTCCCTCCTAAGTCCGGTTAGCCGGACTTGTTAAAGCGGCCCCCATCATCATCCCCTTCCCCTGCCAGGGGAAGCCTGCCTCGCCGTAGCCTTGGCGAAGGAGGGGCAGGGATGGGGTCTTGGTTATCAATTCGGTTATGTCGTTTGACGGACATCGCCGCCCGAATCTTCATTTCGTAAACGTTGGTCGAGAATCCAGGCTACCCAAGAAAGGATGATTGGACCAGAAAAAAAGCGATCAGATCTCCCCGATTTGTTCCGTTCTGACCCAGCCGTCGCGACCCTGATCGTCTCTGAGTTTCGTCCAGTCGTCCTGGGTTTCGAGCACGCGAACGCGGCTGCCTTCTTCGAGGATGAACCGTCTGATCTCGCTGCTCGGGCCCTCCATCACTTCGAGAGTTTCACCTTGAGTCACGACGGCCTCGTGGAGATTGACCTCCTGGTCGTACTTGCCGATGGCCACCGCGCCTGTCGCAAAGGTCAGGATGACCAGCACTCCGATGAGCACCCCGAGGGTCAGGCGGGTCATTTCGGAACGTACGAAGCGCCTCAAGATCAGAATGACAAACAGGGCCATGTGAAACGCGAGAAACGCAAACGCTGCGCTCTTGGGCGAGAAGCGATCGAGGATCGTTCGCCATGGTCCGGCGTGGGGCGCGAGATCCGCGTTCCGTCCGTCTTCGTTCGCGCGGCGAGCGATGTAATCACGAATAGCGGTGAGATTATAGGTGGTGTCCTCATGCCCCGGATCGCGTCGCAGGACGCGCTCGTAGTGCAGCGCTGCGACTCCGAGGTTACCGAGCCGTTCTTCGGCGGTGGCCCGATTGTAAGACAAGCCCGGGGAACGGACGCCTATCTCCTCGATGCGGGCATAGATATCGGCCGCCTTTTCGTAATCCCCGCCCCAGAAGGCGTTATTGGCCTCCTTGAACATATCGTCCAGGGTCGCGGCGCGATCCTGCGCCGGCGCCGGCGAAACCATCCCGATGAGGCATGCGGCGAAAGCGAATGCTGTCAGCAATTTCGTCATGCGCCATCCTTTTTTTCGGGTGTGACGCGTACCGTGCCCAGCTCGCCGACGAGGTTTTCCACCCGTTCGAGGGCCTTCCTGCGTTCGTCGGGGGCGGATGCACCCCTGGCGAAACGGGCAAACTCGCATCCCTCCATCTCGGACACTATCCTGGCCGCCTGCTCCTCGCTGAAGCCCCGGTCCACAAGGCGCGCGTCGAGCTCGGACATCGTGTCCCCGGCGACCGCGGTCTCCAGGCGGTTTTCGAGAAAGCCCACGAGGATCCTCTGGATCTCGGCGAAGAACTCCTCGGATGGCATCGAATCCGTGCCCTTGCCCAGCTGTTTCAGCGCGTGCCGGGCCCTCGCATCCGCTTTCCCGGATCGGCCCTTGAGCTTGTTCTGCGCCATCTTGCGGCGTGCGCGGAAAACGACCGCGATCATTATCCACGAGAACGGCGCGAGCACGACCAGGCACAGGAACCAGGGCCTGTTCAGAGTGATACCGTCGCTGCCCCCGTGGAGATCGGCCCGCGTGGTGATCGAGCGCAACTTCCTGTTGAGGCGGTCGAACGAGCCGTCGCCGGTCCCCGGGTCCGATTCGACGGTGGTGACCGCGCCTCCTGAAAAACTCTCTCCGGGCTTGACGGTGATCTTGCCGGCCGAGCCCTTCAGCGTCCTGTACTCCTGCGCTACGGGATCGAAATAGGACCAGCTCAACCCGGGGATCACGAAGACTCCAGGCTCCTTGGGGATCATGAGGATCTTGCTCGATCGCGAACCCGTGACATTGTTCGCCCGGGCGTTGACGTTCACCTCGGTCTCCGGCGCGTACACCTTGAACCCCGATACGTCCTTCAACTGTGGGAGAACCAGGCTACGAATGTTGCCGCTGCCGCGCGCGGTCATCGTGAGGGTGACCGGCTCGCCCACCCTGGCGTCGGTCCGGTCGAGGGTCGCCCTGTAGCTGTACCTGCCCACGTTTGCCGTGTTGAAGCCGTCCGGCCTGTCCTTTTCCGGTAGCGGAAGCACGTTGAGGGTGAGGGGCCGGCTCGATCGCTTCACCTTCTTTCGCTTGGAGAACAGGCCGCCGCGGCGCACCTCGATCTGGGCTATGGCGGGGGCTATGGTTATTTCGCCGGTCTTTATGGGAAAGAGAGCCAGCTTGCGCAGACTCACGCGGTCGTAGGTCGTGCCCGCGACTGTCACCCGGGTCTGGTTGTGACGGTTTGAGCCGCCGGTATCGATGGTCTCCGCCCAGAAACCTTCCGTGCCCGGCTCCCGGGTGAGGTGAATCCCGGCCACGTTCCAGGTGGTGTAGAGGTAGACCGTGAGGATGACCATCTGGCCCGCCGTAACCTCGCTGTCCGAGATCTCCATGTGCAGAAAATAGTTCGGGTCGACGGCTCCCGGATCGATATCCTTGACAGCCGTGTCCGGCGCGGGAATTTCGGGTTGTAGATTGTCCTGGGGATCCGTCTGGGATAGCGCCTGTCCGGCGCCGGGGTTCGAACCGGACGGCAGTACGTTGAGGGTGTATGCCTGGCTCTTGAATCGCTTGCCGTCCACCTCCACGATCACCGGGTTGAGCTGGTACTTGCCCGGTCGATCCGCCACCAGTAAAAAAGTGTAAATGGACTCGTGCTTGGAAAACCGCTGGCTCTTCCGGCCCGTTCCGAACGAGAAGGAGAAAGACATTGGGTGCGATTCAGACTGCCGCAACACCCGCAGCGCGCCGAACTGGGGCAATCGCACGACGGGGTCCACGGCGCTCTGGGTCGCGATGTTGATGGTCAGCTCGAACGGCTCTCCCTGAACGAGGGTGTCCCGGTCGAGTACAATACCGATCTTGGGCTGACTCGGCGCGGCCCCCTGCTGGGCGTGGGCGCCCGAGGCGGCCAGGAAGAAGATCGCCAGGGCAGTCATGTAGAGGAGTCGCCGCATTACCAGTCCTTCATTTTGCCCACCGGAACCATTGCGCCCCGCTGCCTCGCCTGATTCTTGATCAGGTTTTCCTGGTTCTCGTCCAGTGTGTCGAGGAGTTGTTCGACCTCCTGGCGCGTTTTCGGTTGTTGTTGCTGTTTTTGCTGATCCTGCTTGTCCTTCTGATCTTTCCGATCCTGCTTGTCCTTCTGATCTTTCTGATCCTGCTTATCCTTCTGATCTTTTTTGTCTTCTGAATCCTTTTGATCTTTCTTGTCCTCAGAATCTTGTTGGTCCTGTTGATCCTGTTGATCCTTCTGGTCCTCTTGATCTTGTTCTTCTTTCTCCTGGTCCTTCTTTTCCCGGTCTTTCTTTTCCTGCTCTTCTTTCTCCTTTTGCTTTTGACCGGCAACCTCCAGGTTCCATGCAACGTCGCGGTTTCCCGGCGACAGCAGCAGGCTCCGCTTGTAGTTTTCGACGGCCGCCTCGTAGTCCTCCTTGCGGAAGAAGGCGTTCCCCAGGTTGGAGAACGCTCTGGCCCGCACGGGATCCTCCGAACCCGCCTCGGAGGCCAGCTTGAGAACCTGCATCGCCTGATCCAACTTGTCGTCCGCTATCCGCATCAGAGCCAGGCCCCGGTTGAGATGGACCTCGTTCCTGTCGGGCAGGGAACGCGCGGCCTCGTCGTAGCTTTCGAGGGCGTCCGCGTGCTTTTTCTGCGCGAGGTACTCGTTTCCGTCGGCGACATCGCCGTTCTGCGAGCGAAACAACTCGAAGGCGGAGGCCGACTCGCCGATAAGCAGCACGGCGACCGAGAAAAGGAGAGCGAAACAGAGGCGGTCGATGTCGGTTCTCATCTTCGTCTCCTCCAGCGAAAGGATGTCCTTTGCGGAATGATGAAGGCGATGAGCATGAGAAATACCGCGGGGGCGAGGAACCACTGGAAGACCTCTTCGTAGACTGTTATCTGCCTGGCCTCGATCTCGGTCTGCTTCATCTTTCTGATCTCATCCATGACCGCCGTGATGCCCGAGAAATCGCTCCCGGCCCTGTAGTAGTGGCCGGAGGTCTTCAGGGCGATGTCGCGCAGGGTCTCCTCGTTTTCGGGCGTCAGCGCGGTGGTGACGTAGTCTTCCTTGTTGTCCTTCTGGTAACCCATGGTCGTGCCGTCGTCCAGATACCTGGGGATCAGCTCCGGCGAATCCGATCCGATCCCGACCACGTGGATGATGATGCCCTTACCTGCGGCCACCGTAGCCGCCTCGACGGGATCTCCGAGGTGATCTTCCCCGTCGGTCAGAAGAATTACGACCTTTGATCTGCCCGCCATGCCCGCCACGTCGCTTTCGTCCTCGGTCTTCGGCCTCAGCATGCGTACGGCGGAGGTGATCGCCTTGCCGATGGCTGTGCCCCCGACGGGCATGTCGTACGGGCCGAGGCCTCGCCAGAAGGCAGTGGCCGCAGTGTAGTCGGTGGTAAGGGGAAAGCGGATGGTGTCCCCCGCGAAGGCCACGAGGCCGATCCGATCCCCGGTGAGCATTTCGATGAGCTCGTTCAACTCCAGCTTTGCCCGGTCGAGGCGACTTGGGAGGATGTCCTGGGCGAGCATGCTCTTGGAGAAATCGAGGGCCACGACAATGTCAATGCCCCTCTTCTTCAACATCTGGATCCGACCGCCGTACTGGGGGCGGGCTGTGGCGAAAACGAGCCCGGCGATGCCCAGGAAGAGGGCGATTCCCGTTACCGCTCGAAGATAGGGAGACGGCCGGCGGAGCTGGGCTTCGACCGTTGCCGGGTTGCCTACACGGCCGATGGCGCGCTTGCGAAGCCATACGCCGAGAAAGAGGGCGATGGCCACGCCCGCGGGCAGCACCATGAAGCCGAGCATTCCGAGATCCGCAAATCTCATGGCGTCCTCCGCAATATGACCAGGTTGAGCAGCAGGTTAAGGGCCACCAGGAAGAGAGCGGGCCACAGGTACGCCTCGAAGATCTCCGCGTACACCACCCCCCGATCCGCGATCTTGGATTTCTCCAGGGCGTCGAGGATGGCGTGAAAAGACGAAACTAGACCCTTCTTGTCCGTGGCCTCGAAGAAGGTTCCGCCGGTCTGCTCGCTCATCTGTCTGAGCAACTCCGGGTTTACCGGGAGGCTCTTGGTGCCGAAGATCGTGTTCTTGAAGAAATCGAACCCGCCGGCCACCTTGGCGTCGTCCCGCTGGCCCATCAGAATGGTGTAGATCTTGATTCCAAGGGTCTCGGCGAACAGGGTAGCCTGCTCGGGGGAGATGTTTCCCGCGTTGGACGTGCCGTCCGTGAGCAGGATGATCGTCTTGCTCTTGGCGTCGGATTTGCGAAGGCGGTTGATGGATACCCCCACGGCGTTCCCGATGGCTGTTGCCGTGTCGTCGATGATCCCCAGCTTGATGTCCGCGATCATCGTGGAGAGGATCGAATAATCAAGAGTGAGAGGACACAGGGTGTATGCGTTTTCTGCAAAGATCACCGCGCCGATACGATCGTTCTTGCGGCGCTTGATAAACGTCCGCACAACCTCCTTGGCGGCCTCGAGGCGTGTCGGCTCCAGGTCCGAGGCCTTCATGGATCCGGAGACATCGATGGTGAGGATGATGTCGATGCCCTTTGTGTGGGTCTCCTGCTGCTGGTTGGAGTCCTGAGGCCGCGCGAGGGCGATGACCAGGAGCAAAATGGCCAGCGCTCGAAGGCCGACCGACAGGGGCATCAGCCAGATCCTCCAGCCCCTCTTCGAAGCGGCGAGGATGCCGGCCGTGGGGAGTTTGATCCTCCCTGCGGTACGGCGCTCCAGGATCCCCGCGGCGATCACCAGGGGAACGCCGATGAGACCCAGCAAAAACCATGGGTTCTCGAAGCGCATGCCCGAGCCCTCGGAGAGCCAGCCGGGCAGAATGACGACTGCGGCGATGATCAGCATGCCGATAGACCAGGCCAGAGGTTCCAGCCAGGAGCGATGCCTACCCATTGTCGCCCTCCTGGTCTTTCGCCGACGGGGGCGTGGAGGGTTTGGGAGTTGTGACGTGGACTACCGAGAAGGCCTCTTCCAGCATGTCCAGCGATGCCTGGTGTCCGGGGATGTACTTTGCGAACTTGACGAAGTCGGTTTCTGCGAGCAGCTCGATGATGCGCTCGAACAGCTCGGGATGGAGCGCCGGCTTTCGCATTTCTATGACGAGCTCCTCCGTGGACCTGTCGAGGGAGTGAAACCTGTAGCGGTTGCCCAGGTACTCTCTGAACGCCTCGGAGAGAAGAACGTGGAAGAGCTTGTACCTGTCCTCCTCGAGATGACTGGACTCCCTGATGGCCGCAAGCTTTTCGAGGGCGATCTCTTCGGCGGGACGCGGCGGGGGCGGCGGCGGCTCTCGGCGTGGCCGACGCATGGACCAGAGCTTTCGCCACAGCAGCGTAAGCAGCGCGATGACGATGATGATCCCGAGGGCTCCGAGCACGTACAGGAGCGTGTAGTCGTCCTCGTACACGGGCACTCCTTCGCCGGTGTCGGGCTTCATCTGCGGTTCGGGCTCGTTCGCGATGAGGCTCTTGACTTTCACCGTGACGGGCTCCGTCTCTATCTCCGCCACCCGTCCATCGATGTCCACGACGGTGATTCTCTGGGACGGGATTTCGATGTCGCCGGCCTCGAAGGATATCAGGTTCACTATGAGGGTCTCTTGCAACCAGTCGTCGCTCGCCTCGCCCACCGTGTTGTCCTTGCCCTGGATCTCGAAATCGCCGAAGGAGGCCGCGCGGGATAGGTGGACACGATCGCCCACGCGCCTCTTGATAACCGCCTTCCAGGTGACGATATCGCCAACGGTCACCTCCACGGGCTCCGCGGAGAATTCGAGGGTGGGCATGCGATCCGCGCGGAGCGGCGGAAGAAGGGGCTCCTCTGTCTGGGCGACCGTGACGCCCGCGTCGTCAGCGCCGAGTTCCATGGCAAACAGGGTCGCAACAGCGCACAGGGCAGCGGCGAGGTGAATGCGTCCGAGGAACGTCAACGCCTGGCCCTCCTCGCTCTTATCCGGAAGAAGTCCACAAGGGCCGACATTGTTTCGTCGCCGGTGGACATGTTGATGAAGTCCACCTTGTGCTTCCTGAAAAGTTGCTCCCGTTCGGATCGACGACGTTTCATCTCGTCCCGGTAGGCGGCGCGCACCCATCTGGAAGAGGTGTCCACCGGGAGGATGTCGCCGGTCTCCGAATCCTCCACGTAGGCGACCCCCATATCGGCCAGTTCCTCCTCCCGCGGGTCCGTCACGCAGATGGGAACGAGATCGTGTTTGGTCTGGGCGAGCCTCATGGCGCGCTCCCAGCCGTCGGCGATGAAGTCGGAGATCAGGAATGCCACGGACTTTCGCTTTGTCACCCGGCCCAGATACTCGAGCCCCACCCCGATGTCGGTGCCCTTGCCCCTGGGTGTGAACCTCAGGATCTCGGATATCACCCTCAGGACGTGCTTCTTTCCCTTCTTGGGCGGGACGAAGATCTCTATCCGATCCGTGAACATGATCAGCCCCACCCGGTCGTTGTTCTTGATGGCGGAGAACGCCATGGTCGCCGCCACCTTTGCCGCGAGGCGCGATTTGGTCTGATGCGTTGTGCCGAACCACTCGGAGGCGGAGACGTCCACCACCAGCATGACGGTCATCTCGCGCTCCTCGACGAACATCTTGATGTACGGCTCGTTCATGCGGGCCGAGACGTTCCAATCGATCAGGCGAACGTCGTCCCCGTGCTGGTACTGGCGCACCTCGTCGAACGCCATGCCCCGTCCCTTGAAGACCGATTGATACTGTCCCGCCAGCTGGTCGTTCACCAGGCTTCGGGTGACGATCTCGATCTTCCGGATCTCCCGGAAAAGCTCGGTGTGATCCATTGCGCCTTAGTACTCCTTACGGGACTTCTACGGTGTCGAAGATCTTGCGAACGATGTCCTCGCTGGTGATTTCCTCGGCCTCGGCCTCGTATGTGATGATGATCCGGTGGCGGAGCACGTCGGGTCCGATGGACTTGATGTCCTCGGGCGTTACATAGCCGCGATGGCGCAAGAAGGCGTGGGCCTTGGCTGCCGTGTTGAGGGCGATGGAGGCGCGAGGGGAGGCGCCGTACTCGATGAAACGGCTCAGTTCCTCGAGCCCGTACTTCTCCGGCTCCCGAGTGGCGAACACGATGTCGATGATGTATTCCTTGATTTTCTCGTCTACGTAAATCTCGTTGACCACCTTGCGGGCGTCCAGAATTCGCTCGGGCGATATTATTTTGGACACCTTGGCCGGCTGCTCCCAGGCGATGCGATCCATTATGGAGCGCTCCTCTTCCCGGGAGGGATAGTCCACCTTGATCTTGAGCATGAAACGGTCCACCTGCGCCTCGGGGAGGGGATAGGTTCCTTCCTGCTCGATGGGGTTCTGCGTGGCCATCACGATGAAGGGGCTCGGCAGGGGGAACGTCTCGTCGCCGATGGTGACCTGCTTCTCCTGCATGGCCTCGAGGAGCGCAGATTGCACCTTTGCCGGCGCGCGGTTGATTTCGTCCGCGAGCACCAGGTTGGCGAACACCGGTCCCTTTTTGGCGGAGAACTCCCCGGAATGCTGGTTGTAGATGACCGTGCCGATCAGATCCGCCGGCAACAGGTCGGGGGTGAACTGCACACGCCGGAACTTGGCCGAGATAGCCTGGCACAGTGTGTTGACCGTCAGGGTCTTCGCCAGCCCCGGCACGCCCTCGATCAACACGTGGCCGCCGGTGAGTAGACCCACCAGTACGCGCTCCACCATCTCTTTCTGCCCGACAATGATCTTGCCGATCTCGTGGGTCAAATCGTCCACGAAGGCGCTCTCGGTTTTGATCATCTCATTGATTGCTTTCATATCATGATTCATTACAGTCCTCTGATCTTCCATCGTCGTTTGTTGCCCCAAGGCCCCGTATCTACCGAACACGTTCGTTCGATTCAACCCCGGGCGTGAATAAATATTCCGTATCGGGCGCGTTACTTGGGCGTTTTTCCCTCGATGATCACCCAGGTAAAGGGCCCCTTTTGAGGCATCGCAACGGCGTACCATGTATCAGGCAGGGGCGGATCGCTCCAGTTGAAGAGGAATCTGGCGTCCGCGGGCGCCAAGTTGATGCAGCCGTGGCTCTTTGGCGTGCCGTAACGGGAATGCCAGAACGAGGCGTGAAGAGCGATGTTCTTGTGGATGTACTGCACCCATGGCACGTCCGACACCGAGTAGACGTCCTCGTTATCGCCGATGAAGCCCGTCATGTCGTCCGTCAGGTGTTTGAACTCGATCTTGAATTTCCCTGTGGGGGTCTCGGTCTCCTCGTTGCCCGCGAGCCCGGATGAGATGAGTGTCGCGTAGACGGGCATGGTTCCGTCGTACGCCACGAGGCTCTGGCGTGAGAGGTCGATGAAAATCCACTTGTCGTTCGGCCCCACGCCGTTTGGAATCTCTCGCATGGAGAAGTACTCCACCTGGTTCGACTTGAGCCAGCGATTCCCCTCTATTTCGTAGAACTTGATCCCCTTGCCCTCGCTCTGCGAGAGGACCCGATAGACAGAAAGGCTGTCGGCGGGCCCGATTCCCAGGAACTTGGAATTGCGCAACTGGAAGAACGATGCGTTCCTGGAGCGTACGATGACTCCGGGCAGGGGCGAGTCGCCGAGCACCTCGTAGCCCCTGAACGTGGGCGGGCGGATCAGGTGGACAGCGTTGCCCGGGACGTAACTCCCCTTGATGGTTTCATAGTAATACTGCCTGGTGTCGTCGTCGCGCAGCCGGTTCGAAACGGAGGTCCAGAAGCCGCGGGACATGAAATCCCGGACGGCCTTGTAATTGATCTTGGCGTACCGACGGTAGTCTGAGCAGGGGATCTCGTCTTCCCCGTTCTCGTCGGTTTCGGATACGGACGGTTTCGCCTGTGCGGCTTCCCCTTCCTCTTCCTCCTTCTTTTCCTCATCCGGATCGCAGGGGGGTCTCACCCGGGCTTCGAAAGTTCCCCCGTCCTGCGCATCCTCGCCCTCCTGCGGTTCCGTCATGGGCGGGCTCCAGATTTCTTCCTGGGCGGGGATACGACTGTACACCGGGGTCCAGTCCTTTCGGATGAAGCCGTGCCGGTATGGATCGAGCTCATCCACCCGAGGAGGGGGAGGGGGCCGGTGGATGTACCGGGGCTTCAAGCCTACCAGCATGCCGCGTCCCTGGCACACGAAACCGCCCCTTGGCAGCTTGTACCAGCCCTTGGGACAGCTCTCCGAGGTGAACTTCGGATCTCCGAGCATGGTCCGCTGGCCCTTGCGCATGTAACCGAGCCGCGGGGAATCCATGTCGGGTTTTTCCCAGATATTCACCTTGTCGAAGCCCGCCCGCCCGTGAAGTGGATAAGAGGTCACCTCCGTCGGCTGTTTCCCGGATCCTGCCGGGGATACCCCCGCGTCGGTTTCCACGAGTCCGCCGTCGGCCCCGATTTCGACTGTCGCCTGCGCCTTCTCCTCGCACGGCGGGCACTCGGGGCGCTCGGTACATGCCAGAAAAACCACGGATATCGCTGTTTTTATCAAGAATCGCATGGGCGGTTTGATAGCAGAGGGAGAGAAGGTGTTCAAGGTGTTGACGAGCCGAAAAAAAACATCTCCCGGACTTTCCGTTTCCGTGTATAATTTCTATAATCAAAAAAACGGCCATAGAGCCGCCCAAGCAACAGGAGGTCAAAAGTGAAAAATCTATTTTTGTTTTCAATGATGGCGCTGTTCGCGTTTGGATGCGCGACGACGTCCACTAGAACCACGAAGGTTCCGACCTCGCCGGCGTCGGGGGTTGTCATGACGGGAGGGGTCCAGGCTCCGGTTGCGGTGCGCGTCGATGACGCCAGCATGCGAACTCTTCCAAACGGATCCCTTGTTACGGCAAAAGTGGGAGCAGTGAACAGCTCGGTCATGAGCAATGCCCGTGGCGTCGATCAGTATCGAGCTGACAAGGGCATGGCTCAAAGTGGCTCAGCTTCCAGTTCACTCCTTTACCAGGTCGGCCCCGAGAAGGCCAACGGCGCGACGGGCGGCACAGGCAACAATCCGGCGGAAGAAGCGTCGAGCCCCGGGCCGATGCCGAAAGAGGATATCGAGATAACCGTTACGTCCTCGAACCAACGTGGTGTCATGTCCGACAGGAGGCACCTCCCGGCGGCCGCCGGCAAATCGAAGGTTGCGAGCGAAAAGCTCAAGGAAGAGATCACAAAGGCGTCATGGATAGAGGGCAACAACCCCGTGGACGACACAGCTTATTCGCAGAAGGCATCGGCGCCGACCAGTGAAGCGAAAGAGGACAAGGCTCCGGCGAGCCGCTCGAAAAAGATGCTGGAGAAATTGTCTCCCTACGAGCGAATCTCCAACAACAACCCGTTCGACGACAGCTCCTACTTTTCGCGGCCCACCGCGCCCGTGAATAACGGCACCTCGCATATGCAGCCCCAACAACCGGCAGCTACCAACGATTCTCAGTCCTACAGAATCAGGCACCGCATCATCATGCCGTGCGACAACAATCCCCTCGATCATTACTAGCCCGGTAAGAAGAGACTACCGTCAGGGGTGTGTCCATCCGTAGGTGACGGTGCCGTCCGCCTGGATCCATATGCGCTGGCCGGCGGTGATGGTGCCGGTCTCGGTCACGACGGCGCCACCCGGATAAAGCACCTCGATCTCGCTTGCGGAGGTGGCCGAACCCAGCCCGAAAACCAGGAACGCCGAGTCCTGTACGCCGGTGCCCGAGCCGCCGCTGGTGTGCTGCATCATGGTTTCCACGCCCACTGTGACCTTGACGATGGACCCGATGCCCGCCGCGTTGACCAGTCCGGCCGAGGACATCCCGCCGAGGGCGCGCACCTGGATCCAGTTGTTGCCGTCTGCGGCGGTGTCGTTGCGGTGAAGATCGTATGCTACCAGGTCCACGTCGCCGTCGTTGTCGTAGTCCGAGACGGCGGAGCCCCATCCGTTGTAAGTGATTGCGCCGGATTCGTAGTTGACCTGCGAGAAGGTGCCGTCGCCGTTGTTGAGGTACATTTCTGAGAACCGACCCTCGTAGACGCAGGTAATGAACAGGTCCATATAGCCGTCGTTGTTGAAGTCCGCCACGGTGGGATTGGAGTGAGTCTCCCGGTAGAAGATGCCCGCAGTCGGCGTGGTGTCCGTGAACACGCCGGATCCGTTGTTGATCATCATCTGGCTCTTGTCGCTGAAGTTGTAGAATCGCGGGTGGGCCAGGTTGCTCAGGAAGATGTCCCAGTCTCCGTCGTTCTCCGCGTCGAGCCAGGCGGCGCCGATGGTGTGGCCGTAATACATGTTGATATACTCGCCGATGAGCCCGGTTGCCATGGAGATGTCCGTGAACATGCTCGTTCCGTTGTTGTCGTACATGAAATTGGGATCGAGGCGATAGTTGCTGACGAAGATGTCCATGTCTCCGTCCATGTCGTAATCCAGGGGGCTGACCCCGCGGCCCGCCTGCCGGGCGCTGGTGAAACCATGGCCGGTGTTCCATTCGGTGAAGACGCCGCCGCCCTCGTTGTGCCAGATCCTGTCGATGTAGTTCTGGTAGACGGCGCCGCACTCGTACTGGGCCTGGTAGATATCGAGCAACCCGTCGTTGTCCATGTCCACCCAGGCGACTCCCTCCGTCGGGGAGTACTCCGGATCGACACTCGTGTCGCAGTCGATCGCGTCCTGGAAGTCGGAGATCCCCGACGCGGCGGTCACATCGGTGAAGGTGCCGTCCTGGTTGTTGTGGAGCAGGGGATCCCACGCGGATTTGCCGTTCCCGAGGCACATGAAGTCCAGCCAACCGTCATTGTCGTAGTCGCCCCACACTCCGCCGCCGCACGATCCCGCCACCGCGTCGATGGCGGCGGCAGAGGTAACGTCCGTGAACCCGCCGCTCCCGTCGTTTTCGTAGAGGGTGGGACCGTTGGTCATCAGGTCGTCGTCGCCGTCGTTGTCGTAGTCGCCCCACGCCACCCGGCTGCTGACTGACAGGCCGCCGGGTTGGAACCACTTGTCGGCCGCGGGGATATCATCGTGCCATTCCACCATGAGCCTGACGGCGAAGTCGTACGGAAACTGCAAAGTGATGCCGTTGTAATAGATGTTGGCGTCGGCTTGCGGCATGTTGATCGCGGAGTGGCAGTCGTCCCATGCCGCGCAGTCGCTTGAGTTCGGGCCGAACATGATGCGCGGATCGTCCTCGGTTTCCCAATACTGGGAAATGTAGAACAGGCCGGGTATTTCAACCTCAATGGGAGTTTCAAAAACGTAATCCACCCATTCTCCCTGGTCGTCCGGCGAGAGGCAGCGATCGCCGTCCCACATGGATTCCCACTGGTAGAAATCGAAGCCGTTGCTTCCGAAGTCCTCGTATGCGCCGAGGGTGACCGGCCTGATTCCCCCACCTGTCAGGTTGCCCCACTTTACACGAGCGCCGTACACGGTGGCCGGAGCCGTCAGATCGAAGCGAACCGCTTCCCACAGGGGCTCTTCCTCCAGAAGGTAGGTGCCCTCGGTTCCATTAATGGGGTTCCAGCCGTAGTCGAGGATAGTCTTGTCGGCATCGTCTGCGTCCCAGGCGATCTCCACCGCCTGGCCGGGGAAGATTCCGTCAGCGGTCTCCACGCACTCATCGCCGCCGTCGTCGCCCGCATCATCGTCAGTGTCTCCCCCGTCCGGTAGCCCGCCGTCACTCTTCTTGCCTCCGTCCGAGCAGGCCAGGGGCCCCAGGCAGAAGATCATCGCCGCCGCAACCAAGATCGGGATGTTGTGTTTTTTCATGGATTTCCCCTGTTCATTGTCGAAGTCGACTATTGCCGATCTAGAGAATACACGAAAACAGATTAGCTCGCTTCGATGAATAATTGTTCGGAAGAGCTTGTCCATGGGGGTGAATATTAAATAGAATGGTCGAATATAGTGCTTCTTTCGTCAGAGGTTTCTGAAGTGTTACGGCACATGTTCCGTGTCAATCCTGAGGGGGAACATGCCGGGTAACCTATGGAGGATTGGAATGAGGGCTGGATACTTGCTGGGCGGCCTCATCACGACACTTGCACTGGTCGGGTGCAAGCTGTCCGTGGGCGGCGGCGGCGACGACACGGGAATAGTTATGGGGTTCAACGTACAGTGGGTATTGTCGGATTGGGATACCGAGGAAGCCGTCAACTGTGAAGACGCCCGGGCCGAGACGGTCAGGATTGAAGTTGTCGACTCCAAGGGTACGACCCACGAATACTACTGGTTCTGCTCCGACGAAAACGGCGAGAACGACCGGGAGTTGGCCGCCGGCAACGCATCTGTCACCGCAGAGCTACTCAGCGGCGATACCATCGTGTCCGAGGTCACCTTTCCCCACACGTTGAGCTCGGACACCGAGGCCAACTATCTGGGTCTGATCGATTTCGGGGTCCGGATATTCGACCCGGTATCCCTTGCCGACTCCTCCATCGAGTGGCAGTGGAGAAACAGTGACGCCGTCGATGATTGGATGTCTGCCGCCGATTGCGAGGCTGCGGGCATAGACTACGTGTATTTGTGGGTATGGAACCCCTACACGCAGACCTGGTGGACCGATCCCGGCTGGATCGAGTTCGCCTGCGAGGCCTACGATCACGAGGACGGTGAAGGTTTGTGGTCCGGCCTTCACATCCACGATTTCCTCGAGGCCGGCGATTACCAACTTTCCCTGGGTTTCTATCAGGCGGTCGGTTACAAGGAAGGCGGGGGCGATACCACAGACCTGCTCATGTACCAGGACACCCGGAGCGTGACCCTCGTGGCGGACGCTACCGCGGACGACCACAACGATCTGGGGTTCACCGTTATCGACCCGGACCAGGAGACCTTCGGTGTCCTCAAGATTCACCTCCTCTGGCATCAGATCGATGGCACCCAGTTCGCGGACTGCTACAACAGCAACGTGGATGCCATGGGCTTCGTGTTGCGAAATAGCGGATCGATCGCCGCCGAGGTACCCGTGGACGCGGGCCCGGGGTGCCTGGACTGGCTGGTGTTCGAGGAAGTGCCGGTTCTCTCCGACGCCTACGAGCTTCTGGTTACCGGCACCACCGTCGACGAGGAAATTCTCTGGTTCGCCCTGTGCACCGGCCTGGATCCCGAGGAGGTGGATGCGCCGAATGACGCAGCCGGCTTCATTTGTGAGATCGAGAACCAGTTCGCCCCGTGACCACCGGCTGGAAATCCTCGATCGGTCCGGGCGCCTCGTCGAACTTGTCTCTCAGGCTTGCAAGCGCCGCCCGCAACACCCTCGATGCCCAGGACTTGGAACGACCCATGTGCTTGGCGATGTCCATCAACTGCGCGTCTTCGAAAAAGTACATCCGAAGCAGGGTCTGCTGTTTTGTGGGCAAAGTCTCGAGATATGCGCCGACCATCGCGTAGTATTTCTTGCGGTCCACCTCGAACTCCGCCTGTGCGGGGCTGGCGTCCTGTTCTTCATCGTACTGTGCGACGTAGGTCGTGACGTAGACGGCGGCGACATCCTTCAACCTGTCGGCCATCCGATGGGTGGCCTCGACGACGTCCCTCGGAGGGGGATCCTCGTTTGCGTGGTACATCAATTCGTCGGACTTCCTGTAGACCGAGACCTTGCGCAGCAGTCTCCTCGGGAGCCAGCTCGACTCCACGAGGCCGTCGTAGATCGCGCCCTTTATTCGTAACGCCGCGTAGGCGCTGAACGGCACGCCGGTTTCGGGATTGTAGCGGTCGATGGCCGACGCGAGGCCCATCATGGCGAAGGATCGCAGATCCTCGGCCTCGGCGAAAGCACCAAACCTCCGGCGCATGAGGTTGGTGAGCTTGTCGAGCAGCTCCATGTGCTCACGGGCGAGCAGTTCTCTGTCGGCGCTGTCCATGGTGGCGGATGATACATTCGCGAAGCGGGCAGGGCAATCGATCCCTCGAGGTTGACATTTTTCCTTGTGTTATTAAGTTCCCCCCCACAATGCCGATCTACGAATACCACTGCAGGGCATGCGGGCACGAGTTTGAGGTGATACAGAAGATCACCGATCGACCCATCAGGAAATGCGAGGCGTGCGGGAGGTTGCAGGCTAAACGCGGCATCTCCCAGACCAGCTTCGTGCTCAAGGGGTCCGGCTGGTACGCCACCGACTACGGCAACCACAAATCCGATGCAGCGAAGGAGGACGCGGAAAAGCCCGCGAACGAGGTCAAGTCCCAGAGCGACTCGTCAAAGAAGGACGCCGACAAGAAGGCCGTGAGCGAGACGAAGAAAGCGTCCTGATCCCCCGTCAAAGCCGGCCTCCATCAACTTCCCCTTCCGCAGGGGAAGGCCGGGATGGGGTCATTCCGCGAGATATCCGAACTGAGAGCGAAACTCCTCCGGCGTGCAGTTTGCCACCCGGGCCAGCCTGGTGAGCCGCTTTTTGTCTTTGAAGTCCGACTTCTCCAGACGGATCATGAAGTCCCGGCACATCTGGTAATACGGGTTATCCATGTCGACCATTCGCGTGGAGAGCGGCTCGCGAAGGTAGTGTCCTCGGCCAGGTACATCACGTTCCAGATGGCCGAGGTCGCGATACCCAGGAAGCTGTTTTAGATGATCCTCTTGCGAATTCGGCGGCTCATGTCGCCGCTCCCGGTGCCCGGATGACAGGTCCGGTTTCGAGGATCACGGGGAATCGAAGATCAGACGGACTGGTTCGCTTCGGCACTGAGAAAGCGCCCTCGGGCCAGCGATTTGCTGTCTTTTCTGGTCGCTGGAAGGCCGAGGAGTGGCTGGTCATACGAAAATTTTCAAAGACACTGTTCGGAGGTTTTAGTATCATCTTCCGAAAGGCAGGTTTCTGGGATGGAGAGAAAGCCAAATGGGAAATCTCGGTTTGAGCGAGAAACTGGACAAGTACCTTTAACTCATGGACAAGGGGCTTGAGCCCCTTGCCCGATATGGAGGACATAGTAATGAAACTTAAACAACCGTTTTCCCTTTCGAGGTTCATTCTTGAACACGAGAGGCAGTTGGGCGTGGAGCACGACATGACCGATCTCCTGCTCCAGATTTCCTTTGCCGCGAAGACCATCTACCGCGAGGTGAACCGCGCCGGGCTAGTGCAGATTCTCGGGCTCGCCGGCCAGACCAACGTGCAGGACGAGGAGGTCCAGAAGCTCGACATCTACGCCAACAGCGTGTTCTTCGAGGCCCTTGAGCACACCGGGCTCGTGTGCACCATGGCCTCGGAGGAGGAAAAGAGCGTAATGAACATCTCGCACCGCTTCCCCAAGGGGCCGTACGTCGCCCTGTTCGATCCGCTCGACGGCTCGTCGAACATCGACGCCAACGTCTCCATCGGAACCATCTTCGCCATTTACAAACGCACCTCCGAGCACGGCACGCCCGGCACGGTCGAGGACTGCCTGCAAAAGGGACGCAACATCGCCGCCGCGGGATACGTCATCTACGGCTCGAGTTGCATGCTCGTCATGTCGGTCGGCACGGGCGTGCACGGATTCACGCTCGACGCCTCGCTCGGGGAGTTCCTGCTCTCGCACGAGGACATCAAGATACCCGACAAGGCCAAGTGCTACAGCGTGAACGAGTCCAACTACGCGTACTGGGACCAGCCGGTCAAGGACTTCGTCAACTACATCAAGACGCCGAACAAGGAAAAGGGCCTCCCCCTGACCTGCCGGTACATCGGCTCGCTGGTGGCCGACTTCCACAGGAACCTGCTCTACGGCGGCATCTTCATGTACCCTCGTGACAACAAGTCGTCCAAGTACCCCAACGGGAAGCTTCGGCTGCTCTACGAACTCAACCCCATGGCCTTCATCGCCGAGCAGGCCGGCGGCTGCGCATCGAACGGCAAGACGCCGACGCTGGACACCCAGCCCACGGAGCTTCACGAGCGCCAGCCCTTCTTCGTCGGCAACAAGCGCGAGGTCGAGCTGGCCGAGGCATTCCTGCGCGAGGAATATCCCGAGGACTTCAGGAAGCTTCTGTAGGGACAAGAGCAACCGGTCGGAATGTCGGGGGCGACGGTATCGGCTTTGGGCTTGGGGGTTGGGTAGTGAAGGATAACCACACGGTTGAAACCGTGGGTTTCGGAATTTATTTTTTCCTCAAGCCTCGCTCCTCAAGCCCTCGTAACCGAGGGTGACGATGGTGATGTCGTTTAAAGAGGATGGCGAGGGTCTTGTTGGTGATGCGAGACGCCGGGCTCGGAATCACACTGGAGTTTCTATCCATGCACGTCCTCCTGATTCGCCGGATGATACACCAAACCGTCCGATATAGTCTCGGATGAACGACACCTTCGAAGAAGTGGCAGTGGACAGAGTGGACAGGGTGGACAGAGTGGACTGTAGCTTGAGCGATTCGGTTTTGTTTTTTTTGTTCCATGGTTAATATGCCCTCATGACCAATAAGAAGCGAGACAGTCTCGAATCCGCAGTCGCCGGCGGCGGGCACGGAAACCCGAAGGGGCGTTTCGGGACATTCGGTGGTGTGTTCACCCCGTGCGTGCTGACTATCCTGGGCGTCATCATGTTCATGCGCGCCGGATATGTGACCGGCTACTCGGGCCTGTGGATGGGGCTGGTGATCCTGGGCATCGCCAAGCTGATTACCACGCTGACCACCCTCAGCATCTCGGCCATCGCGACCAATCTGGACATGAAGGTGGGGGGCGTCTACTTCATGATCTCCCGGGTGCTCGGTCCGGATTTCGGCGGGTCCATCGGCATAACCCTGTTCTTTGCCCAGGCGGTGGGGGTGGCGTTCTACACCATCGGTTTCACGGAGGCGTTCTTCGCGCTCCTGGGGATAGAGAACGTGTTCATCGGCAGGATCGTCTCGACCGTAATGGTGGTGGGTATCTTCATCCTCACTTTCAAGGGCGCGGACGTGGCGCTGAAGGCCCAGTACATCGTGCTGGCTATCCTGCTCCTTTCCGTGGCCAGCTTCATCGTGGGCGGCATCATGGATTTCGACCAGACCGTCTTCGAGACCAACCTCAAGCCGGGGTTCACCGACAAGGTGACCTTCTGGGCCGCCTTCGCCATCTTCTTCCCCGCCGCCACCGGCATCACGGCGGGGGCCAACATGTCGGGAGATCTCAAAAAACCCTCCCGCGCGATCCCCTGGGGAACCCTGCTGGCCATCCTGTTCACCCTCGCAGTCTACGCGACCCAGATGGTGCTGACGGCCGGATCTTCCTCTCGTGAGGCCCTGCAGACGGATGGTTATCAGGCGCTCCAGGACATGAGTATCTTCTTCCCCCTCATCATCGCCGGCGTGTTCGCCGCCACCCTGAGCTCGGCTCTCGGCAGCTTCCTGGGCGCTCCGAGGATATTGCAGGCCATGGGGCAGGATCGCCTGATGGGGGTGATGGTCTTCTTCGGCAAGGGGGCGGGAAAGAACAACGAACCGAGGCGCGCGACGGTCCTCACATTCATCATAGCGGTGGGAGTGATCTGGGCCGGCGATCTCAACGCCGTCGCCGAGGTCATCTCCATGTTCTTCCTGATCGCTTACGGCATGATCAACCTGTCCGCCTTCGTGGAGAGCAAGAGCGCCAACCCGAGCTTTCGGCCCAGGTTCAAGGCTTTTCACTGGGTGACCGCGCTGGCGGGAGCCATCGGGTGCGGCATCGCAATGTTCGAGATAAACCAGACCTACGCCATCGTGGCGCTGGGGATCTCGGGGATGATCTACTTCTACCTTCGGAAGCGCGACATCCAGACCAGCTTCGGAGACGCCAAGCGCGGCTACATCTTCCAGAAGACCCGGGACAATCTCTTCTACCTGGAGCAGGCCAAGGTCCATCCCAAGAACTGGCGGCCGATCCTCGTCGCAATTACGGAGATCTCCGCGCGGTCGACGCATATGATCAGGGCCGGCGCGTGGCTGGAGGGCAGGCGCGGACTCTACACGGTGGCCGCTTTCGCACAAAGGCCGAACGAAGCTCTGTCTGCGAGGATAGCCTTTCGCGATTCCCAGAGAGAGCAGCTGCACCGGCAGCTGGAGGCGGAAGAGATAACGGCCTTCTCCGAGGTGGTGGTGGTGAACGAGTTCTTCGAGGGGCTCGCCACCTTCATGCAGAGCTACTCCATAGGCGGTTTGAGACCCAACACGGTGATTGTCGAGGTTCCCCCTCCGGGCAATGCCGAGGCTCGTGAAAGGTTCCTGGGAACGATCGACCTGCTCGTCGCGTTCAACGTCAACATGGTGGTGTTCAAGCCCGGCGAGCTGTCCATCGATAAGCGCCGTCGGACCATCGACCTGTGGTGGCGCGGGGAGAAGAACGGAAGCCTGATGGCCCTGTTCGCCTACCTGATGACCCTCGACAAGACCTGGGCCGGCGCCAACCTGCGAATCCTGCGAATAGTCGAGAGCGACGAAGAAGAGCGCGACGCGAGAAAACACCTGAACCAGCTCAAGACCCTCACGCGCATCACCGCGCGCATCGAGATCATCCGGTCAGCCGATTCCCCCACCAAGATCATCGTCGACAAGTCCGCGCCCGTCGCCGACCTGGTATTGCTGGGGATGAGCGCCGCCGGCCCAGAGGAGACCCGGCGCTACTTCGCCGCCATGGAGCCCATCTACGACAAGATGCCTATTATGATCTTCGTGCAATCCAACGGGGAGGCGGACGTCTTCGCGTGAGATCCTGAAAAGTTCAGGCTTCCGAGAGGATCTCGCGAACACCCCAGCAGAGCATGGCGAACTTCTTTTTGTCGAAGTGCTGGGCGGTATAGTAGTTGCCGTCCCCCAGGGCCGACCAGTACACGGCGTCCGCCTTTCTGCTCGGGTTCATCAGGTGCCTGTATGCCTGGCGGTACGACGGCCTCGGCGAGTCAGGGTTGATCCGCGCATAGAAATCGTCGACGGCCTGCCGCCAGCTCTCGAACGACCGCCATGCGGCGTCCGGTACCTCGTGGACGTTGCCGTCTTCGTCTATCTCCTCGGTGTACATCTCGTAATACGGACCGTACCAGGAGCCCCGCTGGACTCCCCACGCGTTGTAGTTCCAGACATTCTGCCGCCAGCCGGATGCGACGATGGCGTGGGCGATCATTCTCACACGCGCGGCGCCGGACTCGACTCCAGCGTCCACGAGGATCGCGTTCATGTTGCGACACAGTTCTTCGTGGTTCCAGGGAGTGCCCCACCGTGTATTGTGGGGCTTTACTTCTTGGGGGACATCTGGTTCCCCGTGTGCAAGTTCGAGGGGCGAGAAAGAAAACGACAGGCGCGCGTCGGCGCCGAGGGTGTAAGTGAACGGCTTCACTTCGCAGGTGGACAGGCGCGGTGATAGAGCGATAGGGGAACTGGGCGACGAGCTGTAGCAGCCGGCCTGGAACAGGGCCAAGAGAAGCACGGACACACGAAAAACGAGTTGTGCAAGCACCTTTTCAATCATTGCTTTAACATTGTGCAGGTCATCAGCTTTGAAGAATATATCACTTAGGTCAACATTTGGGGTTCCATTTTTGGTAAATTCTCATTTTGCCGCAAGTGGAGGAGATCTTGAACCGGAAACTGGAGATAAGGCTCGATGTTCGCGATCCGGAGGTGATGGCGGAGCTGATGAAGCATCCGGAGGGCGAGGAACGGGAGAGGTACGCGCTGACCGCGCTGCGGCTGGGAGTTCTGTCCCTGCGCATGGCGAGCGGCCAGATGGACGCCGCGGCGATCAAAGAAGCTGGAAACGAGATTGTGCATCAGCTTGGAGATGTGCTGACGAATCGCACTGCCGATATCGACAAGGCGCTCGCCCGGTATTTCGATCCGGAGAGCGGGCGCATGCAGGAACGCATCGAATCGTTTGTAAAAAAAGACGGGGAACTCGAACGGATGCTGCGCGATCATCTCGGTCCGGAGGAATCGCTCATCGCTCGAACCCTTGCCGTTCATCTGGGTGAGAACAGCCCTGTGTTGAAGATGCTCTCACCGACGGATTCACAGGGGTTGAAGATACAACTCGAGACAGTGGTGAAAGAGGCGCTTGAGGATCAGCGCGAGAAACTGGTGGATCAGTTTTCCCTGGATATCAAGGACTCGGCAATGTCCCGGTTGAAACGGGAGCTCGATGAGTCTCTAGAAAAGCAGGCAAAGGCGGACGAAGCATTTCACAAGGAAGTCCACGACACACTGGCCGCGTACAGGATTCGCAAGGATGAATCCGAAAAATCGACGCGACATGGTGCGGTGTTCGAGGAGCAGTTGGGGAGCCTGTTGTTCATGGAAGCTCAGAGGCTGGGCGATATTTTCGAGAGCACCGGAAGCCACACGGGCACCATAAAGAACTGCAAGGTGGGCGATCACGCGATTGAGCTCGGACCCGAGAGCGCCGCTCCCGGTGCGCGCGTGGTGTGGGAGGCAAAAGAAGATCGAAGTTACAATCTGAAAAAAGCTCTCGATGAGATAGAGGTGGCGAGAAAGAACCGCAGCGCGCAGCTCGGTGTGTTCGTCTTCTCCGCCAGTACCGCGCCGCGGGAGATGGAACCGTTCGCGAGGCACGGAAACGATTTGGTAATTGTATGGGACGCGGAAGACGAAACCACGGATCTCCGTTTAAGAGCTGCATACAGCGTTGCGAGGGCGCTCGGCGTCAAGCAGGTCGGGCAATCCTGGCGCGATGTGGGTGATTCCATCGACAGGATCGAAACCGCCGCTCGCGCGGTGGAAAAGCAGGTCAGGTACCTGGACGAATTTGAAAAATGGAGCGGCACAATAAAGAGCAACGCGGAGAAGATCCTGGATCGCTCCGAGCGAATGAGGAATGATCTGGCAAGAGAGGTGCTCGCGCTGGACGATCAGATTGCGGTCTTGAAAACGAAGTAGGGACCCGCCCCTATTGCGCGGGGCCTTCTATCACCGGTACGCCCTTCGGAGGTGTGAACTCGAAAAGGCCGGCGGCCAGGCCGTTGTTGGTCTTGACGTTGGAGAAATCCAGACGGTTCCTGTTGCCGTCGTGATCCACCACCACCGAACGAACAACATGGTAGTCCTTCTTGTTCACGTAGAGTTCAACATGCTTGAACGGCGAGTTCTTCTGCTTAGGCTTGAGCTTCAACACGAAGCCCTCCGTGAACCCGTAGCGTTCTGCCTTGACCTTTTTTACCTTGTACACATCTTTGATTTTTCCTTCGCCCGTGAGGAAAGCGAGGGCACGCCGAAGACGCTCGGTGTCAGCCGCGCCTTTGAAAGCCTGGGGAACCTCCGGTTCGTAGATCCACAGGAAGCTGCCATCGTAAATGAAGTACTTTATGTCGGGGCGCTCGTACTCCCAGCGCATCAGGCCGCCCTTCTTGAACATCAGCGTGCCGTAGCCGCGTTCGAGGCGCCCGGAGAACATCTTGTGCGCTGTGGTCTGCACGAACGCAGCCTTGTAGTCATCAACTCCCGCGTAAAAATCCTGTACCTTATCCACGATCTGCGAGGCCGTCGGCTCCGCCTCGTCTGCGTATACTGCTCCGGCAGACCCGAGCACGGCCGTTGCGGTAACCAGCAGGGCCATTGCCAGCAAAGGTTTCGAGCATTCTGTTTTCATCTTTTTGCTCCTTGAAACGGCACTGGTCCGTATGAGGTTCTTAAACCTCGGTCTGCCGCCTCCCATTTTTCCTTTGACGTCGGCGGATGCCAACCTATTCCCTTAATGCTGCAACGTGCAAGATCCATTTTTTTATGCTAGTAATTTCAAATACTTGGTCTGGTGGTGAGTGCTGCTGAAAAAAAAGAGTTTATTTTTGGGAATGAGCTTGACGCGAGTCCTCGGTATGCGTATATCCCCTTCGCTCTGAGTATCAGACTAAATTACCGCGAAATGATCATTGACCAATTATGTAGTTGGCGGTAAATTTAGAGATTCCGTTCGCGGCCCACAACCGCGGCAGGTTCGGTCTTTGACAACTGAACAGCAAGTTTATGAAACGGGTCCCAAAAAAGAGCCTGTCGGGAGCTCAAATCTCGGCGAGCAGAGATTAAACTGGAGAGTTTGATCCTGGCTCAGAACGAACGTTAGCGGCGCGCTTAACACATGCAAGTCGAACGAGAAAGCACCTTCGGGTGTGAGTAAAGT
>SDBV01002757.1_pt1 | contig 26201 bp, 16 predicted proteins | sample 2277081 | NCBI WGS metagenome assembly SDBV01 (sample SAMN10402039, study PRJNA504765) | marine sediment metagenome | isolation source: marine sediment core GS10_PC15, 223 cmbsf | place: Arctic Ocean: Southern Knipovich Ridge | collected 2010 | reverse complement strand
TCGCCAAATCAAGAAAAGAAGGCTGTCAACCTATGAATCCTCACAACCTGATTGGCGTATCCTGGCTAGCGTTCACACACCGTTTGTGGGTAGACAATCGGAATTCACCCAATTACAAGATGCAATGGAAACTGGAGGAGGCTGTATTGTTTCTGGTGAATCGGGTTTGGGTAAAACCCGTCTTATTCAAGAATTCTGTGAATTATTTGCCAGCGACCGAAGAATTTTTGTCACTCATTGTCGACCCGCTGAGATCAACCTCCCTTTTCAACCTGTCATTGAACTGCTCCGTAACCAAATTTCCACTGCAGAATGGCAAAACCTACCAAGTATTTGGGCTGAACCCCTCACCCTTCTTATTCCAGAGCTGTCATCCATCTATCCATCACAGACCCCTCCAACAACCTCATATGATCCAAGTCAAAATCGCTCAACTTTATTGGAAGCGATACGGCAAGTGTTCTTACTGGTTGCTCAAAACAACAATATAGTGTTATTCCTTGATGACGTTCAATGGGCTGACGAAGCGTCCCTGGCAACGATTTCATATTTGATTGAACGCCCCCCTTTTGATCGCAGAGCACTTAGTATTCTTGCTGCTCGGATAGACGAGAGCTACGAGAATCTTAATCATTTTCTCTCATCGAATCAAACTTCTTCCAAATTGAATAATATTGAATTGGAACGTCTCCGTCCAAAGGAAATTTCAGGTCTTGGAAGATATGTGATGGGATATCCATTAGACCAAGAATTGGTCGATCAGTTGGAACAGGAAACTGGCGGTAATCCATTTATTATTCTTGAAACGTTACGTTCAGTCCAGGTATCAAAAACCCACTCTGGACCATCAAGGCACTCGAAGTTGCCTTTAGCTAAAAGCGTCTATTCCTTGATCCAACACAGAATCGAACGATTAAGCCCATTAGCGCGTGAGACCAGTGAGTTTGCTGCTGTTCTTGGTACGGAATTTGATCCTGAGTTGATCAGTATTGCCAGCCAGCATAATTTTTCCATTATCGCGCGTACAATTGAGGAGTTGAAGCAGCGCAACCTTATTGAAGCGATTAATCGACCATCTCAAGATACCTTTTGGCGGTTCATCCACGACAAAATCCGGGAAACTATACTGCTGGATACCAATCCCATCCGCTTACGTTTCTTGCATGAGCATATCGCCCGGGCATTAGAAATTAGTCTGGATTCTCGAAAAGGAAGTCAAGCAGCAGTTCTGGCGCAACATTATGAATTGGCTGGAAAGTTGGCACCCGCGCTAAATTATTGGTTGAAAGCTGCCCAATGGGCGCGCCAGCTTTTTGCACCAGCTGAAGCCGATCAAATTTTTTCCCGGGCAGAGAAGTTGATCCTCAACTCAAACGAATTAATCAGCGATGAACTCATTCATGATTTTTATGCTGAAAGAACCGAGATGGCATATGAGCTACAAGATGTTCAAACGATTCGAGAGCAAAATTCTACATTATTGAAATTGGGCAGGGAAAGACATAGCCAGTTATTAATTGGCACTGCTCTGGATGGTTTGAGTGACGCTTGCATGGCTGAGAACCAATTCGAGGAAGGTTTGACATATACCGACCAGGCGATCTCTTATCTCAATCAAACTGACCATGCCTTTGAGAAGATGGACACCCACATCCATCGGGGTGTTTTCTTGTACATGCTGGGGAGAATTGACGAAGCCATCCAATCATTCGAACTAGCTCTCACGCTCGGTGATGATGACCATAACCCGCAAATACAACGCGCGCTGGCTAATGGCCATTACCAACTGGCGCTCACTCGGACTTTGGCTGGTATCCCCAAACTCGGACTAGAACAAGCCTCTATGTCGTTGAAAATCGCGAATAATATCGGACATCATCACACTGCTGTCACTGCATATATTGCTTCTTCCCTTGCGTATTATTACATGGCTGACTATAGTAGAGCCCGGCAAGATAACAAAGAGGGTATTGAGCTTGCTGAACGCATAAAAGCCAACCGCATGCTTGGGTATTTATACGCAATCCAGGGGTTTTTGGATATCGCTTCCGGGGATCTAGGTGCAGCATACGAATCTTCCCAATTAGTCTCGAAAATTGGGGAAGATTATGACTACCAGGATCTCCGCTCGATTAGTTATCGTATTTTGGGTGATATATTTCTCTTACTTGAAGCACCTTCCAAGGCAAGTGAGTTTTTTCAACAAGGTTTAAATCTCGGCAGTCGTGATTTTTGGGGATTGGATAACTTAATCCGCTTAGGATACGCCCAGATTAGAAACAATCAAACAGAGATTGGGATGCATAACCTCAATCGTGGAATAGAGATGGCAAAATCCGCTGGATTGGGAATCATCACAATCATGGGGGATCTATTCTTAAGCTATGCCCATATTTATCTGGAAGAATGGGACGAAGCTCGTCAAATTTCCTACTCACTCGAGAAACAAGCTCGCAGAAGGTCTATGCATCTGGTCCAGACCATGAGCCGGATTATTCAAAGTATCACCGAATCAAAAATTGGGATTAGATGTGTTTCTATTGAACAGCTTCAATCGAACCTCGATTCCCTTGCTGATATTAAAGATCCTTATATTGAATTGAGGACTTTGATCCGATTGATAAATGCTAAACAAGAATGTGGTCTTGATACCGTATCGGACACCGAGCGGGTTCATGAAATTCTCGATTTTTTTGAAAAAAATGCGCATCCAGAATTTATCCTCAAGGCAGTCCTTGAATTTCGCCAAAAGCTGCTCAAACTTATTTCACTTTAGATTTATGTCAACGTTTTGGCAACGCCTGCATGATATAGTTGGTAACAATAAATTTCCATTTACCTGCAGGGTGCCGGGGTTTCTAACTAGGGGTCCTGCACGAGCCGACAGCAGTTTCGGGGGCAAACCGCTGTCGGCTTTGCTTTTCAAATAATTCGCTAATTCAGACAAATAAAATATATATTTAATTCGTGTACAATTCACCCATGTCTGCAATCCCGCAAATCATCAAATCTCGGCATCGTCGTGAAAAACGAGAGGGCGACAGGTTTATTAAGCGACTCAGCCGATTTACATTATTTGTCCTGATAACTCTCAGCCTGATCTTCTCAATCTTAATCATATCAATTTCAATCTTATTTGCCAATTTGTCAAAAAGTCTCCCTCCACTGGAGACTCTCCCACTGATACTCGAGTCACCTGATGGTCAGCTACCCCCACCTACCCGATTACTCGACCAAAGTGGGCAACACCTGATTGCGACCCTAGAGAATTCAAACGCGAGCGGGCGAAAATATTTATCACTTCAAGGTGATACCCAACCTCAAATTCCTAATTCCCTGATATCGGCAACTATTGCCTCCACAGACCCGAGTTTTTGGACAAATCGTGGATTCACTTGGAATGGCATCCGAACCGGAACTCAGTCAACAATTACTCAGAAACTAATAAGCGACAACCTGTTATGGGATCAGTCTCCATCCTTCAACCGATCAATTGTCGAACGCATATTAGCCGCGCAGGCGAATGCGCAGTATGGCCGGGAACAAATTCTTGAATGGTACCTGAATTCGACATATTATGGAAAAATGGCCTATGGTGCTGATGCAGCTGCGCGAATTTATTTTGGTAAACATGCCACAAGGTTGAGCCTGGCCGAAGCTGCGATTCTTGCTGCAGCTGCAGAATCTCCCTCTCTCAATCCAATCGATGCACCCATAGCTGCACTTGCTGCAAAAGACAAAATCCTCCATCAAATGTTTGCGCAAGAGATGATTTCCACCGACCAACTTAGTGCAGCTTTAGATGAGCAGCTCGAATTTAAACTTGCCCAAGATTTTTCCTTCGATCTCGCCCCAGATTTCACCAGATTAGCAGTCGAACAAGCATCTCGATTTATCCCACTTGATCGGATCTTGCGGGGTGGTTTGAATATCATTTCCTCATTAGATTACGATTTACAAAACCAAGTTGAATGCGCAACTTCTACACAAATCTCCAGAATAACCAATGCTGACACTAGGGATATTGTTGAACATGGGTTAGAAGAATGCGAGATGGCACGTTTGCTGCCCGCGCTGCAACAAGAGTCCAGCCTCCCAGATCCTTCAATAGCCTCGAGCGTGATCGTAATGGATCCCACCAACGGCCAGATACTGGCGATGGTCGGTGGAATTGAACCTGAATTAAATCCAAATCACCTACCAGGCCGACCACCCGGATCAATTCTGACCCCATTTATATATTTAACATCATTCTCCCGAGGTTCCAGCCCCGCCTCCTTGCTTTGGGATATACCTGCCAGTTTGGTTGAAGGTTTCACTGATATCCAGAATCCAGATGGTCAATTCCACGGTCCAGTAAGTGTGCGGACTGCTTTGGCGAATGATTATTTGATCCCTACCTTTCAGGTACTTACTCAAATGGATCCCGACCAAGTTTGGCACACTTCCCAACAGCTCGGATTAGGAAGTCTTCAAATCCCATCAGAAGAAGGAGCCTACCGCTTACCATTCGAGGGAGGAGAGGCTACTCTGCTCGAGCTTAGCCAGGCATACGGAGTACTTGCAGCACAAGGCATTTTGGCTGGAATATCCCAAGATTCTGATCCCTCACAGAACCAGAATTCAGCTATCAATCCGCAAGTGATCCTGAAAGTTGTGGATAATTCAGGAAATGAATGGTTGGATTGTACTGGTCAAATCACTGAATGTCGCACTATCAAGCGTCCCGTAATATCTCCCCAATTAGCTTATATTGTCACAGATATACTCAGTGATGAGACAGCTCGCTGGCCGAGCCTTGGACATCCAAATCCTTTAGAGATTGGACGACCTGCCGCGGCAAAGATCGGCAGTACAACCACCCAGAATGATTCCTGGACTGTTGGCTATACACCCAATTTGGTTTCCGCTGTGTGGTTAGGAACGGAGGACTCAAATCAGGGGATAGAGATCTCTCCAAATTGGGCAGCAGGACTTTGGCATGCTGTTATGCAATATGCAACGAGGGGTAAACCAGTTGAGGAATTTATGCCTCCACCAGGTATAAGTGAAATGAAAGTCTGTTATCCCTCAGGATTGCTACCCACCGACGAATGTCCCCGCATTGTGAATGAGGTTTTTACAAATGGTAATGAACCCACTCACCCAGACAATCTATTTCAAAATTACCTGATTAACCGCGAGACGGGTCGTTTGGCCACAATCTTCACTTCTCCAGCATTAATTGATGAGAAAGTGTTTATGGTTGTGCCTCCCGAGGCAGTAGAATGGGCGAAAGAAGCAAATATCCCTATGATTCCTGATTCCTACGATATTCTCAATATTAACCCATTCCAATCCATGAATGCACGAATTACATCTCCGTCCATGTTCAGTACAATTAGAGGGTCGGTTCCCATCATCGGACGATCTGCTGGAGAAGGTTTTGATTCTTATCGTCTTCAAATTGGTGCAGGTCTAAATCCCCATACCTGGCTTCAAATCGGTGAGGATGTTCATAAACGTGTTCGGAACAGCGAGCTCGGTGTTTGGGAGACTGCTGGATTAAGTGGACTCTATGCACTACAGCTGATTGTCACAAACGAAGATGAGACTGTTGAATCAACAACAGTCCAGGTGACAATTGATAATCAAGAACCTGATGTTGTGATCCGCTATCCTCAGGAAAATCAAGTTATCCACTTATCTAAATCAGCAGCTATCACTATCTTGGTAGACGCAAGTGATGACTTGGAATTGGCAGAAGTAGCGTTCTTCATCGACAGTGATTTGGTGGCGACATTAAATTCTCCACCTTATGCCTTCTCATGGAAGGGCAAGATCGGTGAACATTCACTGCGGGTGCGTGCATCGGACCGCGCGGGAAATGTGAGCGATGCAAGAGTGAGAATATTAGTTGAAAAATGAGCATTCTATCCCAGGAAGATTAAATCTCCCAGAATGGTTGTTTTCCAGGAGATTTAAATTAATTTATAGACAGCGATAAATTACGATAGGGAACCGACAACATCGAAGGTTGCTAATATCTGATCAAGTGCATCAAAATCCGATTCTCTGGTGATCTGCATTTCAACCAGAATTAGAAAATCTTGAGAATTGTCCTTCGGCACTGCGGTCAACACGATGTAGACGTTGCCGGAATCACCACAATTCTCAAACAGATCGTACTTTCCTCGATAAACGACATCCTCATAATCATAACGGGTATCATATTTGCAATCATCAATGAGGGCCTCTCTGCGAACATCAAGCAGGTTCACATAACCGCCCAATTCCGCAAGGTCATCAGAGGCACCGAAAAATACTCCCGATTCAGACCATGTATTGAGGTTAACATCCAAATCTGCAGCAGCTGAGATGGCTGAACCAATCGTATCCCCATCATCCTCCCAGTAGCCGCCATAGATATCCGTCCACTCGGCTGGAATATCCAAGTTGATCGCACCATTATCATCCACGACATTAATATAACCGGAATAGGTTCCAGTATCTTCGACAACTTGGGTAATCTCCTCTTCGATCGTTTCTGTGAACGTAGCTGTAGCTTCCAGCCCCCGGCCGTTGAGTTGACCAGTCAGGACCTCTCCAGTAGCATATCGCAGGACTTCAATATCGAGTGTGTCATCTGAGTCATGACTGCGAAGAACATCACAGTAATCCGACATCGTTCCATCGGAAGCTAAGATTAAACTCTCCACCATGGTGATAATATCCCCACCCTCAATACCGGCTTTATCAGCAGGAGAGCCGGTTTCAACCGAGTAAACCCAGATCCCTGAGAACTCATCACCGACAAATGCATCACCATTTATCCCAATTGATTCAATGTCTTGCCCTTCATCTTAATCATTCAAGACCTTGACCGCCAAATCACTTCCGATTGCGAAATACTGGTCGGTTTCTCTCCCACTATAGTTAATCCCCACTACTCGCCCATCTTCAACCAATAATGGGCCACCAGAATTCCCAGGATTTATCGTGGCATCATGCTCGATTACATAATCTATAGATGCTCAAGAAGTCTCACCACCAGTCTCTTCTTTAGAGACAATCCCCCTTGTTAAGGTGAATTGCGGTTCTCCGAGTGGAAATCCGGCTGCGTAGATTTCCAGACCAAATTGATCGGACCTTCGTGCCAATCTAGATATGGAAAACCATCCCCTTCGATATCTATCAGTGCCAGATCTGAGCACTCTGATACACCAACAACTTTCGCATTATAAGTTTTTCTGGTATCACCCTCTGATCGTAGATACCTGCAATTATTCTGCAGTTTAGGTGATTAGTTTACTTATACCTGCGGTATAGTGTGAATGCAGCTAAACCAGTTGACAGAGCGACAACGATCAAAATTAATTCTGCTATTCGAACTACGGTCCGCAAATTAAATCCAGGTTGGAGCTCATCATCTGTAAGTGTGGCTGGATCTCGCATCTCAATTCTTAGATTGGGTTCTTCCTCAGGTTCAGCCACTCCTCCAATATCATCTTCCATCTCTTCAGCTGGGGCAGGCAATGCAGTTGACAGTAATTTTTCTAACCCGGGAGAAGCTTCGGCGGATGGGCTGATCATTGCTTCCGCAGCTGGCGGAGCAGCTTCTCCTTCCATTTCTGAACGATCCATCGACTGCTCAGCAAGGACTTCTGGGAGTTGACCTTCTATAGTTTTAGCTTCAAATTCCAGCTGTTCCGCCTCCTCAACATCCGATTCAACGATTTGCATTGTCCTTGCTGGTGCCATAATCAGGTTTGGAAGCATAAAGACATCACCTAAGAACAAAAGGGCAAGAAGTAAAGTTGCCATCACAGAGGCAAACCTTAGCACGGGGAATGCGAGACGAGGTTTATGATTTTCTCCCACCATCGCTGGGGTTAAATAATAGTTTCGTGGCGCGCGTAATGAAGGTAAACTGCGCATCATTGTCCTGGTTTGCTGGAGTTGTTCTAAGGTATTCCTCAGTTCCTCATCTGCCTGAATGGTCGCTTCTAAACGTTCCTGTTCTTTTCCAGACAGCTCAGCATCCAGGGATGCGGATAACGCCTCCAAATCTCGATCAGATACTCTCATTTTTCGCCATAACTCAACAATATTCCTCTTATGCTCCCAGACGCATTGACATCGGCAAAAGTTCCCAGAATCCTTGCAGACATTCCCTCATTCGATTGCGAGCTCGAGCTAAACGGCTTTTCACCGTACCCAGGGGTTTTCCAACCACACTGGCAGCTTCGAGATAGTCCATACCTTGAACATCAACCAGCACAACAACTACTCGGAAATCAGTCGGTAGTTTATCAAGACAATGCTGGATTGCTTGACCCAATTCAGCCCGAACGACATTATCTTCCGGAAGCTCACCAGGGTCGGAGATCCAACGCGGAGACTCAATCTCATCACCGTCCTCATCTAATGGTTCAAGGGATGTTGTTGGGCGACGTTTTCTGCGGCGTAATTCGTCATAACAGGCATTTGTGACAATCCTTAATAACCATGCTCGGAATGAGCCTCCCCTGAAAGAACGCAGATTCTTGTAAGCAGAGATAAAAGCCTCTTGAGTGGCATCATCCGCAGCGTGAGACTCCCCCAACACTCGATAAGCTTGGTTGTATACTCGATCTTGATAAGCCAAGATCAGCCGGTTGAAAGCATCCAAATTTCCCTGCTGAGCATCTTGAATTAAAGCAATTTCATCCATTGATGCGTTTCATTCTAGTTGCCACCAACCAAAAGATCCCTCGCCAGACAAGGATCGCCACCGCGCTAACCCCACCTAAAATGAAAACAAAAACCGGCAGGATAGGTGAGCTCAACATCAAGCCGCGCAGCCAAGCTGCCATGGGCGAAGCCAAAATCATCGCCCACAATGGCCTCCACAACTGCCTGCCATCAAGGGAAATTTGGTTATCGTAAACTTGCAAAAAAGGCGCAATAAGAAACCAGGCAACCACCAGAGGAATAAAGGTAGATAGCATCCGAGAACCAGCTGTATCAGCAATGCCGTGACTGGCAAAGCCAATAACTGTCACAATTGCGAGTGTGATGATATCCCCAGCGATCAATACAAATCGCTGAAGATTGCCACGATTTTGCATATTGAATAAATCCTAACCTAAAGCATTGATTGGGGCAAGGGGAATCACTTAGCTATACTCCTATTGCCCTAAATCTGAATGCCCGTTACAATGCTTCAGGAGGTTGCCATGGATCTCAATCACAAATTGACGGAAACAAAACCACAGCGGCCATTTTGGCAACAATATCTGATGGTCATTGGCATTGACACAGTTATTGTGTTTACCGGTGCATTAATTCTTGGTGATCTCAGACAAATGACGAATCTGTATTTCTGGAGCACCCTCATTTTATTTATCATCGCCGCCGTCCCGGTCTTCACTGAAGTAGGAACAAGTGCGAAAATCGCCGGCAAAGCCCTCAAAAATGGAGAGAAGGTTGGCTCGCAACTAAAAGAGAAACAACCCACTTTCGATCGCGGTGCCCGGATAACTTATATATTTGGCTTATCTGCCTTCACTACTTTTATTCTTGCAATTCTTACTTTAGCTATAGGTAAATAATGGATAATTCCCGCCGTAATCTCTTTATTATCATTGTTGTAATACTAATTGGATGTTTTTTTGTCACCATCGTCGGAATCGGAGCTCTGGGATATTTTTTCCCAGTGGATAGAATATTGACTGTGTTCACAACAAGTGAGTCCGTTTCCATGGTAACGGAAATTGTTACACTCATACCATCTGCCACGCAGGAAGCAGTATCTCCGACCAACTCAATTCCGGATTTAACACCGACAGTGCTTTTTACCGAACCTGAGCCAACTTTACAGGCAACTGAAGCTCCACAGCAGGAAGATATCCCTCCTGAGATAGCCAGACAAATGGAACAAATCGAGGCTCAAGTCATCGAATTACGGAGATTGCAGCCCTCTGGTTTTGTAACGCGTGCCTTGCTTACCCGCGATCAACTACGCAAAAAAATTGAAACCGACTTTTTTGAAGATTATTCTCCAGAAGAAGCTAGAGAGGATTCAATTGTACTGTCGGCACTGGGTTTACTACAAACCGGTTTTGACATGTTCACATTTTATCAAGACCTGCTCAGTGAACAGATTGCCGGTCAATATGACCACAAAAATAAGGAAATGGACATCGTCCAGGGATTTGGTTTTGGAGGGCCAGAACGCCTTACTTATGCCCATGAGTATACCCACGCCCTTCAGGATCAGAATTTTGACATCGAGGATGGCCTGAATTATACAAACGAAGCTTGTGAAGAAGATTCGGAACGCTGTGCTGCTATTCAAGCCCTTCTTGAAGGTGACGCATCCATGTTAGAACTTGATTGGTTTTCCAATTACGCTACACAACAAGACATGATCGATATTCAGGATTTTTATGCGGAATATGAAAGTCCAATATACGATACTGCACCTGATTTCTTGAGAGAAGATTTCATTTTCCCATACATTTATGGTCAAACTTTCGTCGAGTACTTATACAACCTTGGTGGTTGGGAGGCGATTAATGACGCCTATAGAAATGTCCCAGTCTCAACCGAACAGATTCTACATCCGGAACGATATCCTGAAGACCAACCTGAAATTGTAGAATTTCCCGATTTAATGCCAATATTAGGTGAGGGATGGCGTGAGTTAGACCGCGGAGTTATGGGGGAGTGGTATACATTTCTCATTCTGGCCCATGGCTTGAACCCTGAAGCAAGGTTGAATGAATCCGAATCCAAGGCAGCTAGCGATGGTTGGGGAGGGGATGAGTATCTCGTGTATTATGACGACCAAAATGGCGCCATAGTCCTCGTCATGCATACATCCTGGGAAAGTGTGAATGATGCCACCCAATTCTACAATGCATTTCAAAAGCATTCTACTGCCAGGTTCGGATCTCCCTCAAACTTGCAAAACAATCGAATTGGCTGGACGCATGAAGGTGGATACACAGAACTCAGCACCCAAAATCAATTCACTACCTGGGTCTTAGCCCCAGATGAAGCAATTGCTCAACAGATTTGGTCCGCAATCTATAGTCCTTAATCTGCTCCACCATTCGGTTGGGCAAAACTCCTTCACCTGGAATTTAGCATCGAAACTCCATGTGTGGATTGAAAACTCAAGATAATAATAACCAGCTACCTGGCAATTTGTAGGAAAAGCTGGAGTGAGCATCCTACCTGCACCTATGGTGCAGGCACAGGTGAATGGAGTTTTTACGAAGTTGAAGCCTGAATTAAATGATGGGCGAAGGACGCTCACGGAAGCGCTCTTCGACTGCATTCGCTTTATTGAAAACTGTCAGGTAGCTATTAAAAAACTGGGGTTTTATTCTTCACTATCTAAATTGTTGATCAATTCCTGGTAGCCCTCTTCATTTGGCGGATCAAGATCTAAGATAGCCTTAATCGCTTGTTTTGCACCTTTCCGATCACCAGCATCGAGCAACAATTCCCCAATCGCATCATATTCCTGAATTGCTACCTCATTATGCCCATGCTTGAGGTGCAGCTCGGCTTTTTTCCGCCTGATGAAAATCCGTTCCGGGTATTCGCCAACCAGCTTATCCAAATATGTCAATACTAACTCATCTTCACCACTTATCTCCATGAATGATAAATAATCATTCAGCTCTATCTGCGCTTGCTGATCCTGACCTAATCGTAACTTCAACTCAATTAACTTCTTGGTAGCTTGGTAATCATCTGGTTTTGCTGAACGAATTTGTTCATAAATCTCTACTGCATGTTTCCAATCTAAACTCTGCAATTCGATATCTGCCAAATGATGGAGAATATAGACAGTAAGATCACGATTTGTTCCAGTATTCTGGGCGAGCTGGTATGCTTCAAGATAGACTTCACGTGCCCTATTCAGATCAGCTAGGTTGTAGTAAACCCCGGCTAAGTTGACCTTTTCTTGAACAGCTTCATCATATTGACCCTTCTCTTCTTGCAACGCAATTAGCTGCATCCTTGCATCTAGGTCCATTGGTGCAGCTATTAATAATCGCTGCAGAACTTTAATAGCACGAAACGTTTCACCTCTGGCACGGTAGGTCTGAGCAATGGCTCCAAACTTCTCGATTGCCTCTTTCAAGTGTTCTTGTTTCAGCAGCAGCTCGCCCATATAGGTATGCAAGGGCAAATATGTGGGCGCGAACTGAATCGCAAAGTAGGCTTCTTCCATTGCCGAACGCATATACCCTGATCTGGCGTAATGATTGATCGTCCTCACAGATTCAACAATCCGATACCCTTGCGGATTGGTTAAAACCTCCCCTACCGGGATAGATGGAGCACCATCAATATCAATCTGATAATCCCCTCTTGCTTGCACCAGATGTTGTTGCCAACCGGGCCGAAATAACATATCTTCAATCAAATCACAGAGTTTATTTTTTATCTGTGGATCGGATTGTTTTGACTCAGCTTCTATGATGGGATCATACATCCGCAGCATGTCTGCGCTCTGATCTTTAGGAATTACTTGTGCATCTGCTAATCGCAAAGCTTCGAGGTAATTCGTTGCTCCTTCATTCAAGCGACCCATGAAGCGCATCGTTCTTGCCAAGATAATCCGAGCAGCTAAAGCATAATCCGCAGCGCTTAAACTGCGCTCAAGATATCTCACAGCACTTTCCAAGCGATCCCCTCGTGAATGGATGAGACCCAGATCGAAATATGCTGCTGGGTGATCCAATCCGGCTTCAACCGCCTTTTCCAGTTCATCAGCAGCCTCTTGTTCAGAACCTTTTCCCTGATAAATAACCGCTTGTTGCAAATGCGTGAAGACTCTTTTCGGATCTCCTTGCCTGATAAACTCAGCAGAGGGCATCCCATCTGCCAAAACCTGCATTTCACGTGCTAATTCCTTCCGGTCCCCTGACTCTTGCTCAAATACTAGATTCGCCAAGACAAACAATGCTTTCTGGTGCGCCTCAGCCACAGGATCAAGATCAGACACCTCTTCACCCCTGCTTATCACAGGTTCTGTCGGCGGGATGGATTCTCGCTCAATTTGAAAAGTTTCTACACGTGAGGGAACAGGTATCGGTAGAGCCACGCCATTATCGATCAAGGACAATGTCTGCGCCGCCTCACGACTGGTAGGCTGAATAGAGAGCGCATGCTCTGCCGCTTGTTTAGCACTTTCCAAGTCTCCTTGATGCTGCATCAAACTGGCAACAATCAAGAATTCGGTTACAGCTTGTTGCTTGCGACCCGTACGCTCGTAAATTAATGCTAACCTCGAATGGGTAGGTAGATTCTCTGCATCGACTCGATTAACTCTCACCAAACATTCGACGGCTTTAGCAATATTGCCCTCTTTAAGGTAGAGTTCGCTTGCACGCAGAGCTGGCGTGATAACATCCTCATATTGTCCAAGCAATTCATGCAGTTGAGAAGTTTTTTCAAATCCCAGAGGATCCTCTGGTGATAATTCCACCGCCTGCGAATAATATTGAAGCGATTGGTCATAGGAGCCAAGTTCATATAAGGCTAGCCCAAGACTAACTAGAGCTTTTGGATCATCCGGCTGCTCTTCAAGTGCCTGGCGATAATGATCTGCAGCATCCTGCCAATCCTGATCCCAGGCAGCAGTATGACCTTGATTTATTGCTTCTTGGAAGCGTTTCTGGCTCTCAGTCATGGCATCTCCGTCTGATTATATACCCCATTTCTAGATCGGTGACATATCATTCCAGTTAGGACCGCTTCGGGCATCGGTTTGCAGGGGTATTTTCAGTGGGTAGGCAGCTTGCATAACCTTGCTCACCAGGTTCGCAGTTGGTTTTAGCTCTTCGATTGGACATTCTAGTACTAATTCATCATGGACTTGCAGTAACATTTTTGCCGATAAGCCGGCTTGTTTTACAGCTCCAGGAACCCGAAGCATGGCAATTTTCATAATATCCGCTGCTGTTCCTTGGATGGGAGCATTGATCGCTTCTCGCTCTTCACGATTGCGAATATTACGATTGGTTTGCGTCTTCAATCCAAGGAAGTAGCGCCGACGGCCCAATAAAGTTTCGACATACCCCTTCTCTGCGGCCTGCGCTTTCATCCCATCCAGGTATTTCTTTACTCCTGGAAATTGCTCGAAGTACGCGTTAACAAAATTTTCCGCTTCTGCCAGAGTGATATCCATGTAGCGTGATAAACCGAAGGAACTCATCCCATAAATTAAACCAAAATTGACTCCCTTCGCCCGGTTGCGCTGTTCTTTCGAAACCTGGTCGATGGGTACTTCGTAAATAGCAGCAGCAGTCGCTGCATGGATATCATGTCCCGCCCGAAATGCAGCCAGCATCGTTTCGTCATTTGACATATGGGCGACAATGCGAAGTTCGACCTGGGAATAATCAACAGAAAGCAAAGTATTCCCTGGTTCAGCGATAAAAGCCCTGCGGACCCGCCGTCCAAGCTCAGTTCGGATAGGGATATTTTGTAAGTTAGGATCGGAGGATGCGATTCGACCAGTGACTGATCCAGCCTGGTTATATGAGGTGTGGACCCGTCCAGTACTTGGGTTCACTTGTAATGGGAGCGCGTCAACATAGGTATTTTTTAGCTTTGATAATTCCCGGTACTCGAGCACCCAATCCACTACCGGATGATCTCCTTTCATTGCCTCTAATGTCACAGCTGCGGTAGAATAATAACCGCTCGAAGTTCGCTGGGTCCGATCTGGCGGAGTGAGCTCCAGTCGCTCAAATAAAGCCCCGGAAAGCTGCTGAGGTGAATTGAGATTGAATTCCACACCCACCGAGTCAAAAATCCGGGTTTCAATTAAGCCTAATCGCTGGCTCAATTCCTCCGACATCTGCGCAAGATAATCAACATCTAACCCAATTCCGGCCATTTCCATTTCTGCAAGCACTTGGACAAGAGGCATTTCGATCTCATTGAACAATCGTGTTGCCTTGCGTTCATTCAATTCTTCTTCGAGGTCGAGTTGCAAGCGTAATGGAATCACTGCATCGTCACCGGCATATTTGGCTGCTTCAACAATGCTCACATCAGCCATACTGCGTTGGTTTTTACCTTTGCCGATCAGTTCTTCGATCATCGTCATCTTGATATTAAGTCGAACCCAAGCAAGGTTTTTCAATCCCAGATTACGTGAAGTAGGGTTAATCAACCACTCGGCGATCATGGTATCAAAGGATAGTGGTTGCACCTGAAACCCATTACGAGCCAGAATCACGGCATCGTATTTGATATTGTGTCCAATTTTTGGTATTTCTGGATTTTCAAGAGGTCCACGCAGTGCCTCAAGGATCACATCCTTTGGCAATTGCGTTCCTCCGTTTGCACGGTGACCGACAGGAATGTAATATCCACTATCGAGATCTACGGCCAGGGAGATTCCAACCAAATCTGCCTCCATCTGGTCGGTGGATGTGGTTTCGGTATCAAATGAAATCCGCTCAACACTATCCAATATTGATACTAATTCATTTAACTTCTCATTGGTATCAATTATTATCGATTGAACCTGGGACTCCTCCTGGGGAGATTCCTTCATCTCCTCGGGATCCGCAAGAAAAGTCAATTGATCACCATGGGACTTAATTTTCGAATCTTGTGAACCAACCATTTTCTCTAGACGGGTGAACAATGAGCGAAATTCAAGCTCGCGGAACAGTTTCCCTACTTCTTGCGGGTCAAAATGTTCAGTTCGTGCCTGATCAAGATTTAGGGGGACAACTAAGTCTGTCACAATCCTGGCCAATTCCTGGCTCATCATTGCATCGTCATGACTTTTTTCTAGCTTGTTGCGAACTGAGGTGGATATATTCTCTAGATTGGCATAAATGTTCTCAAGTGTATCGTATTCAGCCAACAGCTTTACTGCGGTTTTTTCACCAACGCCTCTTACACCAGGTATATTGTCGGATTTGTCGCCTACAAGCGCCTTAAAGTCCACAATCTGGTCTGGACGTACTCCAATAAATTCGATCACATCATCTCGCAGGTAATCTTTTGCATCCGACAACGATTTTCCAGGGAGGCTGACCATCACGCGATCGTTGACCAGCTGCAGCAGGTCCTTGTCACCAGTGATGATTTTTACCCCCAAACCTGCATCTACTGCCTTGACTGCGACACTACCCAATACATCATCTGCTTCGTACCCTTCGATTTCAATTCGCGGAATATTGAAGGCATCTACCAGTTGACGCACTCTCACCATCTGGATAACCAGATCATCTGGCATTTTCTCCCGGGTTCCTTTATAGTCCGAGTACAAATCATCCCGGAATGTCTTCCCTGTATCAAATGCGACCATCAAATAATCTGGTCGCTCCTGTTCCAAGATTCTCAACAAAACACTCGCAAAACCGTATACCCCTGCCGTTGGTTCACCGTCTCGAGTAATCCAATGCTGTCCCCCAGTACCTCCACGCGTTAATGCAAAGTAAGTTCGATATGCCAAGGCATGACCATCTAGAAGGAAAATTGTGGGAGGCATGCTTAATACCACTTTGGGATCAACTCTAAGTATGAAGCAGGGTTGCCAAGATAGATTTACCCAACCCTGCAAGTATATACAAACATCTATACAGCTTGTAATCAAGGTGTGATTTAAGTGGTTAATATCACCAAGACTTGATCTGTAGTGTAACATGGGCTACCATGAGTGACAAGACTGTTGACATTCACCGATGAACATGATATTTTTGGTATAGGATGGTCCAGGGCAAGAGAGTCGCTAATGCTGTTTATATACTGATCCTACTCCTCAGCCTGACAGCTACCGGGGGCGGGTATGCTGTCGCGCAGGAATCCGATGAATCTACTCGCCAAACCACAGTCGTCATCGAAGAGACATTATATGAATGGTGGCTGCTCCGTTGGACAGATAACATCCTGGTGTGTCAGATTTTCGTCGATCACGAGGGTCCTCCCATTGCGGAGGAAGTTGTCGACCAGTGCGGTTCAGACGTTTTCGAACAGTGGTTAAAAACCCCCCCTTGTGAAGCTGCTGCGGCAGGAGAACCTACAACCTTTTGCCCAGGTTTGTACACGTATTTTGCCGGATTCCAACCCGGAACGATTACATCTGTTGTCGATCTCCCTACTCCAAGTGTCTGGCTCAATGTATCAGGATGCTCGCTCAATCCACCAGAAAATTTTTGCCCTCAACAACCAAAGTTGGTCTTCACTGGAGAAGAACCGCTTCCAGATCAAGAGATCGAAGCCATTCATGTTGTTGTTGATGGGATAAAGATTTCATGCCAAAGGGATACTTGCGAGGTCCCCGTGAAATCGACACCATTATCGGGGACTGAAATCGAATTTTGGGCGGATTCCACATTTGGTGATTCGAGCGAGCATTTCACTGCTCTGGTGCGGGTGATCGAGACAGGGGTACCGACTAATCCTGGCATCAACGGTTGGTATGTTGATGTTCTCAGCTCGCAGTGGATCGGCGGACCAATCGATAGCTGCTCCTTAATCTGGGAATCATTTCCTCCCCCCGGGTCACCTCCTTCCTGGCTCTCCACTCCTTCTCAAGAGCTACTTCTCGCTTCTGTAGAACCGTATCATTATCTTGCCGGGAGATTGATCTCGCAAGGATTAGTCGACGCTACTGAGTGTGCAAATAATGGTCTACTGGTAAATGGTTATGCAGATGCTTGTGGTTTGAGCCAGGCGCGCCCCTTAGTAGATCAATGGCAAAACCAATTTGATAGCCGCATATTAGAAGTCGCTAGAGAGACCCATCTTCCAGCCCAGATGATAAAGAATATATTTGCCCAGGAGAGTCAGTTTTGGCCTGGCGTTTTTCGAGTTCCTCAAGAATATGGTTTAGGTCAAATCACTGACATGGGAGCAGATACGATATTACTTTGGAATAAGCCGTTTTATGAAAGTTTTTGTCCGTTGATCCTTTCGGAGACCACTTGTTCACAAGGATATCTTGGATTGGAAGAAGAGGAACAAGCAATCCTGCGCGGTGCGCTTGCTCTGGAAGCGAATTCAGACTGTCCAGAATGTCCATCAGGGGTGGACTTAATTCATACTGATAATTCTGTGATGCTTTTTGCTCAAGGAATTCTTGCTAATTGTGACCAGGTGAGCCAAACGATCTACAATGCCACACAAAAAAACCCAGGAGCTGTGAGCAGCTATGAGGATTTATGGCGCTTCACTTTAGCAAACTATAATGGTGGATCAGGTTGTTTGGCCTTCGCCATCTTCAGTACCTGGGGGCTTAGGGAACCAATGGATTGGGCTCATGTGTCTTCCCACCTTACCCAACCTTGCCAGGGGGTCATCGCCTATGTCGAGTCAATTGCCCAGTAAATCTACTTCACTAATCGATTGGCGAGCTCGATAAATTCTTCCCATTCTTCCTTAAAAAAATGAATAGTTACATTATTTAATTCCAAATGGTAGGTGGATTCATCATCCGGTTCGTCAGCTCGCCAGACAGTGTAATTATCAGTTTCAGCGAGCGTTTTTATATTTAAATCAGATTTTCCATTCATCAAAATTACACCTTTTCACCTTAGGGAGCTGGCAATACAAACCAGGGATTAATAAACCCTCCCAGGTAGCGAATCTCAAAGTGGAGATGTGGTCCTGTAGAAAACCCGGAATTTCCCGCTGATCCAATATATTGACCTTGTAAAACACTTTGCCCACAACTCACGCCTACTGAACTGAGATGTGCGTACAGTGATTGATAGCCATTTCCGTGATCAACCATGGTCATATTTCCATATCCACCAAGCGCTGGGCCAGAAAATACCACCACACCACTATCCGCAGCATACACACGAGCACCAAAACCAGCTGCAATATCTAATGCTAGATGGCCAGACCAATAATCATTTCCTGATATATAATGATTATCCGCAGGCCAAATAAACCCACCAGAGCCATAAGCACCCTCGTATCCACCAGAACAAGTGCCAGAACCATACAACGAGCTAGACACTCCTGCCCGTCCACGTGGGATTGTCGGTACGATCCACTGCTTGAATTCCCGGTGACCTCTGGGAAGCATCACAAAAGATCCAACTTCAGCGACCGGATTCGTGAGATCGAATTTATTTCCCGACCATCCAATAATATCTTCGATATTCGCTTCGAAATGGTCTGCTACGCTTTGCAGAGTATCTCCCTCTTCCCATTCGTACAAGACACCATCAGTCGGTGGTATTTTTAAGCTCATCTCTGGAGAAAGCTGATCAGGATTATCATTCAGCAATGCATAATTCGCCCATAAAACTGACTCAGGTTCAAGTCCAAAAGATTTAGCAATCGCAAATACCGAATCGCCAGTCTCAACTGTGTAATCTTGAGCATCTTGGCGTTGTCTGGTGGGGATAACTGTATGTAAATTTGTTTGCCTGGAAATTGCTGCTTGCTTATCAGGTTCTGATAATTGGGGCAGGTTAAGTTCTACATTTGTGAGCTGCTGTGGTTCAGGTAAATCCGGGACTTTTGTTTGCTCAGATGGACCAGCCTGGACTGATGTAACCCGCCAACCAAGATAAACAGCTATCACGACCAGTGCGATAGCAAAAACCCATGCCCCCCAATACAACCCACGACTGACTGAAGGTTGTGGATTTTCCTGCGTTTCACTCACAGATTCGTCTCGGTCAGGGTCTCCAAAAACTCCTGATTATCCGCGGTCTTGGTTAATCGCTGCAAGATAGCCTCTGTTGCACTGGCTGAATCTAACCCAGCCCCGTTTGGAGGAGGTGTGACCATCTGGTCAACCATCCGCCGCATCAGCCAAACGCGCGGCGTGATATCAGGTCCAAGCAGTAATTCCTCTCGCCGAGTGGACGATCGTTCAATATTAATTGCTGGGAATATCCTTCGTTCTTGAAGCTTCCGGGAGAGATGCAACTCCATATTACCTGTACCTTTGAATTCTTCATAAACCACATCGTCCATGCGAGAACCAGTATCAATTATGCAGGTGGCCAATATGGTCAGCGAGCCTCCATCTTCAATATTTCTCGCTGCACCAAAGAATCGCTTGGGAGGGTATAAAGCGGATGGATCGATACCACCAGATAGCGTACGTCCGGAAGGCGTCACCACCAGGTTATACGCCCGAGCCAATCGGGTGATTGAATCCATCAGAATCACCACATCTCGGCCAACTTCAACCAGACGCTTGGCACGTTCAAGGACCATCTCGGCCACCCGAACGTGAGATGTTACTGGTTCGTCGAAGGTGGACGAGATCACCTCAGCATCAACCGAGCGGTCCATATCGGTAACTTCTTCTGGACGTTCACCGATCAACGCAATCATTAAATTTATTTCTGGGTTCTTAGTTGAAATTGCGTTAGCTATTTGCTTGAGGATCGTAGTTTTTCCGGCTTTAGGCGGTGATACGATCAAACCACGCTGGCCGCGACCAACTGGGGTGACCAAATTGATAAGACGGGTCGCTAAAGTCATCCGGTCAGTTTCTAAGTCGAACCTGACCTCTGGAAAGATGGGGACCAAAGATTCGAATTTCGGTCTACGCTTGGCAGCCTCTGGGTCTAGCCCATTAACTGTTTCTACTTTTAATAATCCATAATGCCTTTCAGACTCACGCGGCGGGCGAACATGACCGATGACCAGATCACCATTTCGTAATTTGTAACGGCGGATTTGTGATTGGGACACATAAATATCATACGGTCCAGGTTGATAAAGCCCTGAACGCAAAAAGCCAATCCCCTCGCTCAATATCTCGAGGATGCCACCGCGCAATTCGAGCCCCTCGCGTTCGGCTTCTGCCTGTTGGATCTTTAATATTAGATCTTCTTTCTTAAAACGATTCGCATTTTTTACGTCCAGTTCTTTTGCCATCTGACGTAATGAATTCAAGGGTGTTTTTTCTAGTTCTAAAACTTTCATCTCTTGTCTACCTAATTGGAATAGATCGAATTTTGGATGATAATTAGGCGTCACCCATGAACAGGGTTGAGTGACGACGTTTATCGCCATTGGTATCACAAAGTTTAATATTCCTACTCAAATCAATCAATAAGCGCGGTTGGGGGGTAAGGAGCTAAAGACAATCAATCTAAAAATTTCACTCACATGGAGGGGAAGGTGCGTGAAAATTATAGCATGCTAATTGTAAGACTGCAAGCCTTTGATAAACCCCGAATTCCACCTAATAATAACATTTTTCTGCGAAACGATGTTTCTTTCAAATTGTTACGCAATAAAGGCCAATTGACATTCATTTTCTGTTAGGCTATAATCTAATAAGTGGATAAAATTGGTTATGTTCCTGGGCATACCCAATATAATGACGAACTGCAGTTGATAAACGTGGGAGGTGATTCATAACAAGCTCAAACTATCGGTTTTCATATGACGTTTAACTGATCAATCGAAACAATATTCTTTTAATGCAAGGAGAATGCCAAATGAACAAGAAATTACTAATTTTCGTGATCTTCGTTATGCTGATCGTTTTATCAGTCGCAACAATTATTACAGTTGCCAAAACTGATCTTGCCAGACTTGAAGTGCAGAATAAAACCGACCAACCTGTATCTATCAGCCTAACAAACGAATTTACCTTTTATTACCTGACTGTAGCTGCGGGTGAAACAAAGGTCTTCACAGTCGAGCGTTTGGTCTACGATCAAACAATCTGGGCATGTGATAAATCGGAATCTGGTACTGTTAGTGTGGAAACCTTCCTGAAACTGACCTTTACTCAATGTGCTGGGAATGCCCCTAATCAAGGTGAACGAACCCTGGAGAAGGTTCATATCGATGATACACCTACTGGCATAAACCATTACTTTCAGTTTGAAAGCGATTAGCATGATCAAATAAGAAAGTCATAACAAAAAGCCGTCTGCTGATCCCAAATGGTAGGCGGTCTTTTTTTATCCTGAATTTCAACTTACTTTCGTTTTTTTCCCAACCAAAAGCAATGTCATCATTGGCAAAAGGGCGATCAACAAACCACCCCAACATGGCAGTGACAAACTCCCTGATGAATTTTGTTGAGTGAGATCAGGTTGGTCTGTTCCAGGAGTATCCATGGGGGGAGTGGATTGATCAACATTTATCGTCGTCGGGAGGGGTTTTTGAGCAGGCGGCTCAATAGGCGATTCATCGTCGACAACTTGGTAAGCTTGATTTCCGGAGACCACAATTACCTGCGGACCTAATGCAAAAGCGGCAGCAAGTTCTGGTTGATCTTTGGCTATGGAAAAATATTCGTTTGAAAGAAAATTAATTTCAATAACCTCCATCTGATCAGGTTCATACATTGTATCTATCCAAACAAGATCAGAGAGGATAAATGTGTGAGATCCGATAGTGTGCACCTTACCAAGTGCTTCAATTGGAGCAGACGCCACTGCATCTGCATTGGCTAATGATCTTTGACCCTCTGCCTCCTCAACCGCCTTTCTCCCAAAGGTCGGTAATGTCGCCTGATCATTGAATTTATTAAACTCTTCAGACGCAATTCGCTCCTGCTCTTCTGCTCCCAGAGGTAATGGCTCGGTCACCAGGTAAGAAGTGTAGGGTGTAACTATCCCATAACGGATACTTAACCGCACAATTTCATCAATTATTTCACGGTCGGGGCCTTTTAATCGAACTTGCTGGAGCATATAGCCAATTTTACGGGTCGCCCACAAACTCGGTAGCGAACTTATTGAGTCTTCAAGATCTGGACTTCTCTCTTCAAATTCCTGGTCTGGATAGACGAAATTCTGTCTGCTCCCATTTACGTGACCACTGAGGATCACGTCAAAGGTGCCACCTTGTCGATAACGACCGACAACTGCAATTTGAGATCCGATGAATAGGTCAGGTAATGGATATGGATAGATATCAGATGTAACCAGGTCATCAAAATTCAACTGCAAATCGGTTAATACCGGCGCACTGATCTTGTTGTAAAAGGCGGATAGAATTTCATCCAGCGGTTCTCCAGGTACCACATATATGCTGTTGCCATGGTGTGCTTGAGCAAGAGAATCTAGCAAGTAAGTATCCACGTCATAACCAACCCCGAAAGCGAAAAGGCTGAGATTACCCGGTGAGGACTCATTCAAATTAACGATTATCTTATCGCTTTCCACCTCCCCCACAGTGGGTAGCCCATCTGTCAGGAAGATCAAATATGTTGGTCTTTCACTATCGACCAGATATACTGCCTCAAGCAAAGCACGATTTATATCTGTACTCCCTTCAGCTCTCAGTCGATTCAACCAGTGTATGGCATCCTCCTCTTCAGAAACAGGTTGTAAATTATTGGCATACATCTCAACTCCAGTGCTGAAGATGACCAGATTGAATCGATCCTCCGGATTTAACTTATTCAAGATATGGCGTACGGCTTGCTGGGCTTGTTCAAATTTCTCACCCTCCATGCTGCCCGAGCGGTCTAAAACGATAAGCACATCCTTCGGAATAGCGCGTACTGATTCCTGGATTGCCGGTGCCAGCAAGAGAAGAAAAAATCCATCTTGATCCTCTAGATCGGATCGATCGCGAAATGTCATTAAATGAAATGCTTCCGATTCGCCGATCGAATAGAAAAGGGCGAAATCTTGATCTGGGAGAACATTCTGCTGCTCATATCCTGCCAGGATTTGGTAATCACTTTCCCGGCTGATGGATATCGGATGGCTAGGCGAATAAACCGCACGAATGGGTTGCCTGGCAGTTACCTTGACCGTAATGCTGACATTCTCCAATGGCACAATAGAAAACTTTTCTGTCCCCAAAGGATAAATATATCGGACTAAACCGTTTTCTGCTGTGAGCGCCTGGGTATATTCCAGCTCGATTCGTCGCTCATCCAATGGGGGGATTGGAAAAACACTCGCTTTCAGGGCACCCATATCCGCATATTCCAGGAGCGCCGGATCTCGCAGAGTAGAAATAATCTCTTCATAAGTTTGCCGGGCTTGATCCGCATCTAAAACTTCTCCTTGGACAGGTTTCCCATCCATCCATAATATGAAATCGCTTATCGTCGCATCAACTGGTATCGGAAATACATATACCCCTTCCACGTCCCAACTATTTGGATTATAGAAAACTTGATCGACGTGGGTTGTAGCGATTTGATCATCAATAGTTACAGTAACATGATGATAGCGGATTTCCAGCTGGGACATTGGTGATGGAATCGAGCAGGGTTCACAGATTGGAGGTTCTGGGACTATGATCCCATCAGCTTTTGCTGGTACATAAAACAGTGCTGCAGCACTCACAACAGCCGAAATTACCAAAAGAATTTTTTTCTTCATCATCGAATTCCCTTTCCATTCATTAAATCCTGATGGAATGATTAACTTGCACAAAAGACGACATTTAGTAATGAAAAGTTCCAATGGTATAATTCCGGCGAGAATTCAGATGAATCAACTCTCCATTTGGAAATAAATGAAACTAGATATGTTAGATAAAATTGCAGGTATTGAAGAACGCTATAATGATTTGAATCAGCTCCTGATGGAAGTTGGGGACGATTACCAGCGTGCCACAGAACTGAGCATAGAACGCGCTGAACTTGAACCATTAATCACGAAAACCAACCATTATCGTCAGACTACCCAACAATTGGAGGAAGCGCGCGCCCTGGCTGAGACCGATGACGATGATTTACGCCAGCTGGCAACCGCAGAAATTGAACAGCTGGAATTTGAGTTGGGGAATCTTGAGGGTGATCTCAAAAGCATGCTGCTCCCTCAAGATGCGCGTGACAAACGGAATGTAATCATGGAGATTCGCGCCGGCACTGGAGGTGATGAGGCCGCGCTTTTTGCTGCAAACCTCTTCCGCATCTACAGCCGCTATGCAGAACGTCAGCGGTGGAAGGTCGAAATCCTATCTTCTAACGAGATCGGTATTGGCGGATTTAAGGAGATTTCATTCTTGATCAAAGGTCAAGGAGCCTATTCCCGTCTAAAGTATGAATCAGGCGTTCATCGTGTACAGCGTGTGCCTATCACCGATTCTCAGGGAAGGATCCACACCTCGGCAGCTACTGTAGCGGTACTCGCGGAGGTAGATGAAGTTGAGATCACCATCCCTGAAAATGACATCCGAATTGATGTTTACAAGTCAGCTGGGGCAGGCGGCCAAAGCGTACAAAAGAATGCCACTGCGGTGCGGATCACCCACTTACCGACGGGGATTGTTGTCCAGTGCCAGGATGAACGCTCACAACTTCAAAATAAGACTCGCGCCATGAGTATCTTGCGCGCTCGATTGTACGAGATTGAAGAAGAAAAACGCAGGGCGGAGATCGACCAGGACCGCCGCTCACAAGTGGGTACCGGAGAGCGTTCCGAGAAAATCCGCACATATAATTACCCCCAATCTAGAGTCACTGATCATCGCATTAATCTCTCTTCCTACAATCTACCTGCTGTGATGGACGGCGAAATTGATTTATTCATTGATGAGCTGGCCACGCGGGAAGAAGCTGAACGCTTGGCAACTGCGGGATTCGAGGCTTGATCACTATATCCCAGGCTCTTGAGCGTAGCACTGCGACGCTGGTTAAGGTGAGCGATACGCCCACTTTGGATGCCCAAACACTTTTAGCTCACTGTTTGGGAAGATCTCGCTCCTGGCTGCTTACTCACCCTGAAGTTAGTCTCACTAACTCAGTCTTCTGCTCTTTGCAGAAGGAAATTAAAGCCCTTAATCGGGGAATTCCACTACCCTATGTTTTGGGTCATTGGGAATTTTACGGTCTGGATATCACCGTCACACCTGATACACTGATCCCGCGACCGGAGACAGAATTACTTGTCGACAAAGCTCTTGACTGGCTTAATCTCCAACCGCAACCCTGCACAGCAGCCGATATCGGTACAGGTTCTGGCTGCATTGCGGTAGCGTTAGCCAAGCATAATCCAGATCTATCCGTCATCGCTACGGATATCTCATACCCAGCCCTCAAAATAGCTCGCGCAAACACTATCCAGCACAATGTGGATCACCAGATTAATTTCCTGCAGACTGACTTATTCCCACCAATTGCAGATCGCTTCGATCTGGTCTGTGCAAATTTACCATACATCCCCACTCAAACCTTACAAAACTTGGAAGTTTCAGGACGTGAGCCAGACATGGCATTAGATGGCGGGCCAAATGGTCTGGATTTAATTGGCTGCCTTCTCGAAGATGCCCCAGCTCATATCGTCCCT
>SDBV01002756.1_pt1 | contig 26203 bp, 28 predicted proteins | sample 2277081 | NCBI WGS metagenome assembly SDBV01 (sample SAMN10402039, study PRJNA504765) | marine sediment metagenome | isolation source: marine sediment core GS10_PC15, 223 cmbsf | place: Arctic Ocean: Southern Knipovich Ridge | collected 2010 | reverse complement strand
TTTTTTTGGGTTTCTTTTAATGATTATCGCACCGGTGCTCTTGTTAGTAAAGATTGTCTCATCAGGACGCATAATTGAATTCCGAGTAGATGTTTGTTTTTGTTCCTCAAATTTTTAAGTGATGGGACGAGGTAGTTTTGTATGTGCCATAACTACTCGCTTTTCCCGAAAAACAATTGCTATCCGATCATAGGTCTTATCGAACATTACCAGGTTGGTCTTAATCTTAAAATTTGACCTGTCTAAGCAAAATCCGGCACCGATCACTTTTTTATTATCGGTCTGTCTGGACCGAAATAGGGATTACATAAGTTTTATTCATACAGCTGTTTAAGTTGCTTTACCGTAATGTCGATATCGGAGCCGGTAGTTTGTTTTATTGTTTTGCAGGAGATAGGCTGTCTCATGAATACTAAAGACCCGATAATATCATTTATCTTGCAGGAAAACATTCTTGATGAAGATAAATTGCAGCAAGCGGTTGAAAAGCAGCAGGAAACCGGGCGGAATCTTATAAGCATCCTGAAAGCTGATAAGCTGGTTAGCGAGGAACATCTTACCAAAATAATCGCTTTCACCAATAAAATAGAGTTTGTAAATTTGTCCCCTGACATGATCGATTCCGTAGCGGCCCGTTTGGTTTCTTACGATACAGCCATGCAGCACGGCCTCATTCCCATCCGAATTGATAAAGAGCAGCTTTTTGTAGCAATGAGTTCGCCGCTGAATTTAGCTATTCGAGATCAGATCGCAACAAAAACCGGATATAAAGTTGTGCCACAGGCGGCAACTGCCGAGGCGGTAAAGCGGGCCATAGTTTATCACTTCAGCGTGAAGAACGTAACACATCAGGATATTGTCTCAATGCGTCTTCAGCAATCTTCGAAAGTTAATTACAAGGATAACAGAAAAGCCAACAGAGCCGCTGATGCACCGGTTTCCAGGCTTGTCGATTCGATAATAAATTCGGCGGTCAACGCAAGAGCCAGCGACATTCATATCGAACCGCAGGAACCTGATGTGAAAGTCAGATACCGAGTTGATGGAATACTTCGCGATGCGCTGGAGATCCCAGCATCGTCACAGCGGGAAATTGTATCGCACATCAAAGTCCTTGCTGATATGGATATTTCGGAACGAAGAACCCCTCAGGACGGTCATATAAACGCTAATTATAACGGCAAGGAATATGACCTGAGAGTTTCGTCTCTGCCTGCTGTCGGTGGAGAGAAGATAGTCATGAGAATTCTGGACAAAAGTTCAGGCACCTGGTCAATGGACGATTTGATTCAATCGTCTGAAGACAGGGAAAAATTCAGGGCCCTGATAAAAAATCCATATGGAATGATGTTGATAACAGGCCCGACGGGCAGCGGTAAAACAACGACGCTGTATTCACTTTTGCAGGACTTGAATACGCCTGGTAAGAATATTGTTACTGTTGAAGATCCGGTTGAATACCGCCTGAATGGTATTACGCAGGTCCAGGTCAAACCCAACGTAGGCCTGACATTCGCTACCGGATTGAGAAGCATTCTCAGGCAGGATCCAGACATCATTCTTGTTGGTGAAATTCGAGATTATGAAACTGCCGAGATCGCTGTAAGTGCTGCCTTAACAGGCCACCTGGTCTTAAGCACAATGCATACCAATGACGCAACCGGGGCCATGTCAAGGCTTATAAATATAGGAATGCCGCCTTTTTTGGTTGCATCTTCGTTTTTGGGTGCGGCAGCTCAACGGCTTGTGAGAGTGATCTGTCCGGATTGCAAAACATCTTACCAGGCATCGGACCTGGAGATTGAACGTTTATCTGAAGACGGCAATCGACTTGAAGGCCTTGAATTGCATCGAGGCTCAGGGTGCAGAGCGTGTTCAGAGACAGGCTATCAGGGAAGAACATCGATTTACGAGATACTAAGTACCTCTCCGGAAATAAAAGATATAGTGATTCGAGGCGGTGCTGACAGTGAGATAAAAAGGCAGGGAATAAAGCAGGGGATGACAAGGCTGTGGGCAAGTGGTGTGAAATTTGTTCTAAATGGCACAACAACGTTGGAAGAATTAATGCGTGTTGTTGATATAGGATAATAAGGATGGCAGTTTTAGAATATGTAGTAAAAGACCAGGATGGCAAAAAGATTACCGGCAAGTATCCCGATAGCGAAGACGCCAAGGGGCTTCGCGAAGAGATGGAAAAGCTGGGCTACAACGTCATCAGTATACGCCAGCGCAAAGAAAAGATCTGGAAGAAAAAAGGCAGAGTCAGCCAGTCTGAGGTTGTTACTTTTGCATACAAATTTTCAGGCATGTTTTCTGCCGGCGTATCGGTGGTAAGATGTCTTGAGATGCTCGAAGAGCAGGGCGGTAGTGCCTATTTGAATTACGTTATTTCGGATGTGAGAAAAAAAGTCGAAGCAGGTCTGAGTCTCAGGGACGCGCTTGATGGTTATGACGAAGTGTTTTCTGATTTCTTTTTGGGGATGGTCGAGGCGGGAGAGACCGGAGGTAAGCTGGCAGAAACGCTCAATATGGCGGCAGTATATCTGGATAAGCAGGCAGAGGTAAAACGTCAGATAAAATCAGCATTTGCCTATCCGATTATAGTTATGATTATGTCTGTGATTATTGTTGGGGCGCTGATTGTTTTTGTTATACCTGTTTTCAGCAAGCTCTATCAGCAACTGAAAGTTCCATTGCCGACACCAACTTTGTTTCTTGTAGCGCTAAGTGATATGGTCAGAAGTTTTTGGTGGCTCATTTTTCTGGTTGTTGGCGGGCTTGTGTTTCTATTCGTAAAGGCCAAATCCCACCCGGCTATGAAGTCAAGAATTGACTCCTTTAAGCTTAAGATGCCGATTTTCGGAAAACTTAACACAATGATAGCGGTGTCCAGGTTTGTGAGAACATTTTCATTGATGTCTATGGCAGGCGTCCGGGTGCTTGATGCCCTTGATGTGTCCGATAAAGTGACAAATAACACGGAATTTTCTGAAATTTCTGAAATCTTAAAGGATGGTATTATGGGGGGATACACGCTTTCCGAGCAAATGGCCGAGTTAGATATTTTTCCAAAGATAATCATCAATCTCGCTACAGCAGGCGAGGAATCGGGCGCTCTTGCCGAGATGCTCGCTAAAGGCACGGATTTTCTTGACAGCGATATCGACAGGACCGTTAAGGGTCTGCTACTGAAGATTGAGCCGATATTAACGCTGAGTTTGGGGATGATGGTAGCGTTTATCCTTTTGGCAGTATATCTGCCGATGTTTGACTATATGGGACATATTAAATAAGCAAAAAAAATCATGATAGAGCTGAAAAAAGTCGAAAAGTGACCATTAATTTGTGTCGATAGAACAATTGTGAAAATAATGATTCATTGGAAAGGATTACAAAATGTTTGAGCCCAAAAGGCAAAAAGGTGTAACCTTGATCGAGCTGTTGATAGTTGTGCTCATCCTGGCGGCCTTGGCGGCAATTGCTATTCCCAGAATAAGCGCAAGTGCATCCAATGCCAAGCAAAAGGCATGTGATACGAATGTTAGTCTGGTAAATTCGGCAATTGAGATGTACAACGCGGACGAGGGTTCGTATCCATCTGCATTGACTGATACGACAGGCAGCACGACTTACTTTCCTGATGGTGCTCCGGCGTGTCCCTTTAGCACAACTTATGTTATGAATGGCACAACTTACAGGGTTGCTACACACAGTCATTAAAAAGCAGTTTATTAGAGAAATCATGACCGGTCTTTAAGCGAGTACGAGGATGGTTGCAGTTACCCTGCAGCCATCCTTTAGCGTATTACAGGCGAAAAAAATGGTTGAATTCAAAAAAGCATTTAGTCTTGTAGAGCTAATTATTATTGTGCTGATATTAGGCGCTCTGGCATGGATTGTGGTGCCAAGACTACAGTTCGCTGCGATAAATAAGCAACGTGCCGACACAATTGCCAGAAAAATAGTTACGGACTTTCGGCGAACAAGAAGGCTGGCTATTATAAATGCTGCTGATAACAGCACAGGCTTTGAACTGAATATGGCAGGAAGCTCTCCTTACTCGTCTTACCAGATCGTGAACAGCAGCACGAGCGAGGTTGTCGATACGCATAATATCGATGCGACAGTGAGTATTACCGGCGGCAATAACTTTGAATTTGGGCCGTTGGGGAATCTGCTGGGTGGTAGTGATACCCAACTGACAGTTTCGTCTGATGGCAGAAGTTTTACTATAAGTATTATTGCGGCAACAGGGGCGGCGAAATGTTCAGAAAATTAACAAAAGCTTTTAATGCCAAAAGGCCCGCGAAATCATCTCGTGGTTTTACCCTGACCGAGGTTTTGGTGGCCTCTGCGCTTTTGCTTGCTGCAATTGTACCGATTCTAAAAGCTCTTACCAATGCGCACTCTATGGGCGTTGATATCGAAAGAAAAACGATGAGCCTGTCGCTTGCCCAGGCCAAGCTGGATGACATCAGAGCCAGGTCTATTTATAATTATTCAAGTTCCTTCCGAGATGATTCTTATAATATTACCGGCTCCTACTGCGGCAAAGTTACTGATACGGCTGTTAATAGCAATCTCAGAAAGATTTCGGTTTCTGTAGGATATGAAGTTAGGGGAAATGACAGACTCGACGATGATGAAATCCTGATCAGCATCGAAACCCTGCTTGCCAAGAGATTGTAGTGTTATGGGACTTTGTTTTGAACAGCTTTATTAAGATGACCTCATTTGTACCACAGGCCCGATAATAATCATTCCAAAACGATAGAAGTTGCGAATTTAACCGCCTGTAAATATTGTTTTTTCCGTGTAAGAATAGTCAAATCGTTTGTTAGCTGTGTTTAGCTTTGCGTCGATAAAGATGATGGTATTTTATATTGCGCTTACAGTTTGAAGTTAAGGCGAAATTATGGCTTGCAAGGCAGGAAAAAACAAAAGATTAGCCAAGGCACTCAGCCTTTTGGAGATGATCATAGCCATGGCTCTTATCTCCGTACTCTTTGCGGTTTTGTTGCCTCAATTCAGTAATATACAGAATAGCTGGGCCTCAAGGCAGGGCAGCAGTGAAGCGTTGCAGAACGGCAGAGTCTTAATCGACCATCTAAAATACAATCTGCAAAGAGCGTATCAAATAACTTCGGTGAGTGCCGCAGCAGAGACAGCAGGCTATATAGAATTCGACGATCCCAATGGCGATAGTTTTCGATACGATATTGCAGCGAACAACTACGTGGAATATGGATCCGTTGGCAGTCTTTCAGATTTGGCAGGGCCGGTAAGTACGCTGCAATTTACCTGTTATGACGCATGCGATCTGGACACTCCGATTGTCGACGTGAACGAAATTCGAAGTGTTAAAGTTCAGACTACAGTTACGAATTCAGCTTCGTTAGGTCATGACAAAACTTTTACAGGCCATGCTTATCTCCGCACCAACGCAAGCACGGGCGGCCAGGGGGTTGAAAGTCTTGGAAACGCAGAAGTTGAAGACGGGCAGTTGTTATCGAGCAGGAACTTTCAATTGGCCATGCAGGTGGTTCTGTCTGAAAATGGTATGCTTGCGAGTATTCTGGCGTATACGAGAGGGCCTACACCCAAAGAGATACGTTTCGCGATTTACTCTGATAATGGCGGCGAGCCCGGAAGCCTTATCGTTCAGTCCGATGCTACTAACATAGTGCCCGTAGGTTATCTCTGGCACGAAATAGATATTACTACAACCGTACTTTCAACGGGTACATACTGGTTGGCAATTGGATTTGAGATGCAGAGCATGAACATCAAGCAATCGGATGATGCAGGCACAGGGCAGGTGCGGATTAAGAATCAAAACGCGACCGAAACTGGTTTTGACGCATCCTGGGGCGCTTCGGATGAGTCGGATAGCAAACGAGTCAGTATGTATGCAGTATACACGGCGGACAGCGAAGCATTACTGCCGTAAATGTATTTGAAGGAATTAGTGGTTTATGAAATCAGAATATAAAAATAATGGTTCGGTCATGATTATCACGATTTTTGTGATAGCTTTGCTTGCTGTGCTTGTAACAGGGATGCTGCAGGCCAACACCGAGGAAATACAACTCATGCGGAATCATATTTACGCAGGCCAGGCGATGGCCATAGCAGAGGCTGGTCTTAACGATGCTCTTAGTGAGATTCGGGCAGATTCGGCGTGGGTCGATGGATTTACGGACAAGGCTTTTGCAGGCGGCTCATACACGGTTGGTGTTACAGGGTCGCTGCCAAGTCTTGTGATTACTTCGACCGGCGCTAATGCACAAAGCTATAGCGCACGTATTGAAGCAAATGTTACAGTGGGCGGTATAAGTCCATATATTATAAGAATAGACGAATTCAGAGTGAACGAATAATGATAAGCCGAAGAACATCATTAGGGATTGATATTTCTGATAATTTTATCAGCGTCGTTTTGCTCAGAGACGGCAAAAAGGGTCCCGAACTTGTCAAAGCAGCCCGCCAGGCTTTGCCGGAAGGAGCTATTGTCGATGGCAATATCGCCGACCCTTCGCTTTTGGCTAAAACGATAAAGGAATTGCTCGCCAAGAACAAGATTCACAAAAAGTCAGCAGCGGTTTCTCTCACTGCCAATCCCGTATTGACTCAGATCATTGATGTGCCATCAGAGATGCCCAAGGATATGAAAAAATTCATTCTTGGAGAAATAAAATACAGCTCCGCCTTGTCAGGCAAGAAAATTAATTGTGATTTTTGTGGTATAGAAGGAAATGCTTCTGCCGAGAAACGTTTGTTTTTGACCGCCGTTGATGAAGAGAAAATCACGAATCTCCTGAAAACATTGAGGCTTGCAGGTATTGAGGCAGTGTCTATCGAGCCGACTGTAGCGGTATATGCCAGAGCGCTTTATGCCAGGAAAATCGAGAACAAGTATGATTCAAATGTGCTTTTAGCTATTTTGCGCGAATATGATATCACCGTTTGTGTGTTCCGAAAAGAGTCGCTTGATTTTGTACGCAGTATTGATATAGGAGTGCACGATTTAAAATCGGAACAGGGCCTGACTAAATTCACCGAAGAAGTTAATGCTATTATCCAATACTATGAACTTGATGTCTGCGAAGAATCCGAGCAGGACAAATGGGAATTGCTCGCCGCTGTTGACTGTCGTGAAATTTCGGCTTCGGAATTAGAGCAAAAACTAAAATCGAAGTTCGGCCATTCTTTCACGGTTCGCTCAGCTGACAATCTTTGCGATGATACGCCTGTCGAACTTACTAAGAAAGCAAAAAACAATTCTTCGCTTGGAGCTGTGGGGCTGGCTTTGAAAAGCATTACCAAATCGTACAAGCTGGCACTGGACATAGACCTCTTGCCGTTGGAGATAAAACAAGCAAGGGTTACAAGAAAGCTTATTCTGATAATTTCGAATATCGCTGCTGCTGTACTAATAGCGATGATAGTACTTTCTGGTCTTGTTAATTCACGGGTTGGTCAGGTCAAGGCTGCTTACCCCAAGCAGCAAGGCCAATCTCCCACAGACATAAGAGAATTATTGTCAGAACACAAGGGCATTGAACAAGATTGTAAAAAGTTATCTGCCAAACTCGAAGCGTTAAAAAAAGTTTCGTTTTCGGAAAAGCAAAACAACTGGCCTGAAATACTCGATGCGGTAAGGCTTAGTATACCGAGAAAAGTATGTATCACGCGCCTGGCCTGCCAGAACGAATCGAATCTGTCTATAGAAGGCAAGTCGCTTTCTTACAGAGATGTTCATTCATTTGTGGAAACGCTAAACAGTTCGAAACATTTTGAATCGGCCAGCCTGACCAGAACAAGTAAAGAAGGCAAGAACGCCAATGTTGTCGTCTATTCTATTAATTGTCTCTTAGCTAACAGTGAAGGGTCTTAAACAGATGCCGGGTAAAACTATTATAAAATCCAGGAACACTTCGATGGTCGCGATATTGATTACTCTTTTGGTGATTCTCACTGTGGCGATGTATAACTGGATACTTTCGCCGCAAATGGCCTATCTCAGGGCGGCCCAACTACAGGGTGACATGACCAATGAAGTCATCGCAAAAACGAAAATGATTACCGGCAGAATCAAAAAGAAAAAATCAAGACTTGAAAAATTGGCACATGATTTTGAGCAAACAGCAACGCAGTTCTTCTTGCCCGAGCAAGCTAAGGATTTCTTCAGCAGTTTGGAAATTTCCGCGGAGGAAACACAATGCACCATTAGTTCATTAATACTGCGCAGAGATCAGTCTGTTTCGGGCGACGAAGATCCAAACGGTATAAGCATTGTCGCCAAGAGTGCCTCGGTCGATTTTACGGGTGGTTATGACAATATTTTAGGGTTCCTGGGCAAGTTGTCCGGTTACCAGCAAAGGATATCAATTGCTGATCTGAGGATTGAAATGGCACCTGCAGGGGCCCGGCAACTGGAGTGCTCTGCAATTATTACCATATATGTGATAAATGATATGGAGATTCTTGAAGATGAAAACGGCTAAAATCAAAAGGGTTTTAATATTCGTTACTTTAATCAGTCTGGCCTCTTTCGCCGCTCCGATCTTAGCCGCTCAGGAGCAGACGGATGTCGCCGTGAGCGATACCGTCGGCAGGTTTGACCCGTTCGAAGAATCTTCGCTTTTCGAACAGAAACCAGAGCCGCAGCAAATCCAGATTAAAGATACGATTGCGCAGCCCGCTCAATCCCAGCCCATGTTCCGCCAGCCTATCGTAGAGGAAAAGCCTGATTTGTTCGTGCAAACTGTGATGCTCAAATTCCTCCAGGCACCGGATTTGAAAATAGCTTTGGACAATATGACATCCGAATATGGCATTATTGCCGCCGACACTAAGAGCAACTCGCTTATCATCAGCGATACGAGAGAGAATCTGGCAAAGATAGTTGGAGAAGCAATGAAAGCCGACAAGACTCCTCGGCAGTTGATAATAGAGGTGGTTATCGTCGACGTGCAGTTGGATGATGATAAAGAAATCGGCATTAACTGGGATCTTTTATCAAGCGAGATGTTTAACATGACCTACAGGCAGAACTTTACCAGCCGACTTGGTATGACCGCCGAAAGCGCCGCAACTTTAGCTAACATCACCGCCTTTAATACAACCGGCACCGGCGGAAATCTTGCCGTCATAACAGGAACCGTAAGAAATGTCGTTCACGCGCTTCAGGAAAAGAAAAACGTGGAGATTCTTGCCAGCCCCAGGGTTATGGTTGTAAGCGGCGAATCAGCATTTATCGAAACGATAGAAGAAATACCCTATGAGTTGCTAACGGACACCGGTGCGGGAGACCCTATAAGTACGACCGAGTTTAAAGAAGTCGGCATCAAATTGCAGGTAGCCGCGATCATTACTGACGATGACGAAATCCTGTTGACGATTCAACCTGAACAGAGTGTAAATACCGGTGTATTCGGCGTCGACAACGTTCCCATCATTGATACTCGAAGAGCGGAGACCACGCTTTTGCTTAGAGACGGCCAGGTCGTCATCATGGGTGGTCTCAGAAGCAAGGAAACAACCAGGCAGGCAACCCAGATTCCTTTCTTCGGTGACTTGCCGATCATTGGCGCACTTTTCCGGAGTAAAAAGGCAATAACAAAACACTCAGAGCTTCTGGTGTTTTTGTCACCGCATATTTACGATAACCAGCCGCCTACAGAAGACCAGATGCGAAAATTCAATGAGCTAAGAGACCAGCCGATGCTCAAAATACCAACTGCCGAAGACCTGCTACTCGACCCGCTACCACCAACAGGTTAATAACACTTGCCATAGGAGTCGCAGTAGCGGTTTCAGCCGATAAACAAATACAGATTTTAATGACTGGATTTCCACCAGATTTCAAGATTTAGCAGATTTAGTTTGAATATCCTATCAGAGAGTCTGTCCCAATCCGGCGGCACGCAAAGCTACTTCATCAGGCCCTTGTCCCTGGCAGCATTTTGCGATTTTGCCGTCAATTACCACAGCCGGCACAGTTTTTATGCCAAAACTTTCAGCCCGTTTCGAAACGTCTGCATCGTGCATATCAAGAACACTGACCTGACACGAATCACATGCGATACCCTTCACAAGTTTTACAGTTTTCTCGCAAACGGGACATCCGGCGCTAAATATCTCAATTTTACGTTTAGCATTCATGGTTCAATTCCTTTTATATTCTTGCTGTATTCACTTGTCTTTTGCAGTATCTCCTGCCGGAACACAGAAAGAGCAGGAAACATTGCCTTTATTTTTTCTTGGCCATAAATTCCAGACTGAAGCAATGATCAAAAGTCCAATACCGCTGTATGTCAATAATCCTAAGTTCAGTACAAACTTGCCAACAATAATAAATATTGCAGCTATTAATCCTGCAAAGGCAGGACGATATCCTCGCCGTCTTTTAGCACGAAACGCAAGTGTAAAAACTGCTGTTATCAAAAGCAAAACGGTAATTGGTAAAAGATAAGGTGTGTAGTTTACAAACCCAATTCCCAAAGCACTCAAAAGTCCGGCATACCCAGGCCAGCAGGCTGGGCAGCTTATCCCTGGTATAAGTATTGCACCAATTGGTGGAACAACCGCAAAAATGCCCTTGTAGCCACCTTTTTGATTATGAATAATACCTGCCTGTTTGGCTGTTGTTTGTTTGGCTTTTTCAATAGCAGTACTAATCAGCTTTACTGAAGGTACACCGCCCAATCTGCCATTTTCATCCTTATAAACCCGGCAACTTCGGCAGCTATCCTCTGTCGATTCACCCGTTATATCCTTTCGGTCTACGAGTATTGTCGGTGAGCCGTAACGCTGAACATATTTCGGACTTTTCATGTCAGCGCGGTTCCACTCCTGCCACTTTGCATCGAGGCCGGCTTGTGTTAAAGCTTGTTTTAGCACACCTCTGGCTGGCTCAACATTAGGGCAATCACTGTCATATATCAATTCAACTTTTATCATCGTTTTAGAGTCCATCATCAAACGCCTTTAGTATTGGACATTGGTCTATATCACTATTACTATCGCAGGCCTTAGTCAAATCCAGCAGTGCATTTTTCATCCTATTAAGATCTTCGATTTTTCCCTTAATTTCATTTATTTTTGCCAGGGCGCTGGCCTTGACATTTTCACATTTCTTTGACGAATCCAGCCTAAGCAATAAAAGGCCATTAATCTCAGCCAGCGAAAAGCCCACTTCCTGAGCCCGTTTAATGAATCGAATTCGCGAAACTACCTCCAAAGGATACTGACGATATCCCGATGTGTTTCGTTTGGGTTTTTCAAGCAGCCCTTTTCGCTCATAAAAACGCACAGTTTCGATACCGACTGCTGCCTGTTTTGCAATTTGTCCTATAGTTAGATTTTTCATTTTTATTACCTCTACATTAACATACACCCTGTACCTAACTACGGAGTTCGGCTGTTTTTGTTTTTATCTAAAAAAATGTTCCTATTTTCCTTGAAATAACAATTGACTAAAGCGAAAATATAGATTAAAGGCAATAAGGGATTAAGCGACTTACAATATATTGTTTCGCATGAGCTATAAGAATACTATTATGGCTGGAGAAACATTTAAGAATTTGGACCATCGAAAAATAAATGTGGCCAATTTCAAATTATTTGGACACTTTTATTTGTTTTCTATAGTTTTGGTTATTCTTATCTTGGTCATAGCTGGCTTGGGACTACATTATGTCCTTCGAAATCTTGTCATTCAAGCTGCTGAAATTGATGCTATTCGCGTCTCAACGGCGGTCCGTGACTGTGAAATACGTCGATATATAGGGCAGCACTACGATAACAATGAGAGTTTTTTGACTATTCCGCCAGCAAAACTGCCAGAAGTTGATCAACATATGCGGGTTTTTATTGCTCCATTTGATATCGTCAAGATTAATATTTTCAACGCTGAGGCTCGAGTCATATACAGCACCGATTCTAAGGCCATTGGTAAGCTTGAGTCTAACAACTCCTCGCTCTTAATCGCTTTGGCCGGGACACCAAATACCAGAAATAAAAGCAGAGAGGCAATACGAAACATGGAATATATAGACGACGACAGTATAAATATTGTCGACACATATGTTCCTATGTATGGCACTGACGGTGAAATCATAGGTAGCTTTGAAGTTTACAAAGATATAAGGCGAAACTTAACGTTGGCTGGCAAGATTTTTACTCGTTCATGGAGTGCGCTTGCAGTAATTGTATTAGGTGTTTTTGCGATACTTATGTTTGTAATACGTAATGCTATGCAAACAATAAGGACGAGTACTGCTAATCTTGTGACAGCAAACCAACAGCTACAGCAAGAAGTTGAAGATCGTAGGATTTTAGAAAAAGAGTTTTTGAGCATTATAGAACGAGAACGGCAGAGAATAGGACAGGAATTACATGACAGTGTTGGCCAGCAGCTTACTGGAATTGGATTCATGATAGAGACGCTTGAAGAAAAACTATCTGGCAAATTTTTAGCAGAAGAAGCATCATATACTGAAAGAATAAATACGCGTATTAACCAAGCCACAAAACAGGTACGTAAGCTTTTACAAGGACTCCATCCTGTAGATTTAGATAAGAATGGGTTGCTGCCAGCAATACATGAATTGGCACTAAATACAGAAGATATATTCAATGTTTCATGTACTTTAAAATGCACACAGCATATCCCAATTAAAAATGCTTCCATAGCGATAAATCTCTATAGAATTGTCCAAGAAGCTATCACTAATGCTGTCAAGCATGGCAAAGCCAAAAACATAAATATCAAATTGACCTCTGAAGATGGTTACTTAACGTTGATGTTAGAAAATGACGGTCTGGACTTTCCAACAGGACGGACTCAAAATAAAGGTATGGGATTGAAGATCATGCGATACCGGGCCGAGATAATAAATGGCTCGTTGGATATTTGCAAAGGTTCCACTGGAGGGACAATTATAACCTGTATGCTCCCGAAAACAGAATATTAACAGACTACAGGGAAATGGTATATGTCTTGCGTAGAACAACATAGCAAAGCGAATAAAAAGAAGATTCTGGTTGTCGATGACCATCCTCTCATCAGAGAGGGGCTTACCGATTTGATAAACAAGGAAAAAGATATTTTAGTATGTGGTTGTGCTAAAGATATACCGCAGGCAATGAGAGCTATTAAGAAACTGGAACCAGATATAGTTACTGTTGACATTTCCCTTGAAAGTGAAAGTGGCTTGGACTTAATAAACGATATCAAAGTTTGCTTCCCTGACTTACCAATTTTAGTTCTATCTATGCACCAGGAATCTTTTTATGCAGAGCTGGCAATTAAAGCAGGGGCAAAGGGCTATATAACAAAAGGAGAGGGTACTAAAAAAGTTATAGCAGCACTTCGTGAAATATTGGATGGCAAATTATATCTAAGTGAAAAGATAAAAGAAAAACTGTTACATCGGTTAATTGGTAGCGGTAAGCTCAATACTCACAGCTTGCCCATAGATTGTCTAACTAACCGCGAAATGGAAGTATTTGCTCTTCTGGGCCAAGGTAAGAGTACTTGCCAGATGGCCGAGCAGTTGCATCTAAGCATGAAAACGGTTGAGACTTATCGATCTCGTATTAAAGAAAAACTAAACATAGCCAGTAATCCTAAACTGCTCCGATATGCATTTCAATGGGCAAATAATAAGCATGCCTGATGATTGTGTTACGATTCCAGCTTTAATTCTAAAGTTATACTACAAGAACACATATTTAGCATTGCTGTTTTATTTTTCTCTTTTTTAAATTACTCGTAAGGGTTTTCCCTACAACAGTAATAATTCTACTGACAATAAAAACAGTTATCACCCGATTTACACCAGTATCTTTTTAGTTAATATCTATGATGAATTGATTAGCAGCAGAGGTGGGGTCGATGCCACTTTTTGTGTGGTTATTGTTGTTGTAATCTGCATAAAAGTAATGGCTATTAATCAGCTCAATTGGAATTATGGAAGTCTTTTAAATTAGATATTTTAAAAGGGGGAAATTATGCAAAAAACAATGATAAAAGCATGGTATGAAGATGAGAGTTTATGGAGTACTTTTGAGCCAACGATGTTCAATCAGGAACGATTGGATTCAGCTACTGTGGAAATCGATCAGGTCATTAAACTGCTGGATATCGAAAAAAACGCAAGAATTCTTGATTTAGGCTGTGGAATTGGCAGGCACTCGTTAGAACTGGCGAACAGGGGGTATCAAGTCACTGGTGTTGACCTTACAGAAGACTATCTGGCCAAAGCTCGCGGGCAGGCGGATATTAAGGGGCTGACGATTGAGTTTATCAGAGAAGATATGCGGCGGTTTCGTCAGACTGAGCTGTTTGATGTGGTAATAAATATGTTTACAGCGTTCGGATATTTTGAAGACCCGCAAGAAGACAAAGACGTTGCAGCCAATATGTATGCTTGTTTGCGCAAAGGCGGAACGCTACTTATGGACATAGTTGGCAAAGAAGTACTGGCACGGATTCACCGCGAACACGACTGGCAAGAAGAAAACGGCAGAATCTTTCTACGAGAATGCAAAATACGGCAGAACTGGTCATGGGCAGAGAATCGATGGATTATGATTGAAAACGGCGAGAAGAAAGAATTTAAGTTCGGCCATAGAATTTATTCTGCTGTTGAAATCAGCAATCTGCTAAAGGAGTGCGGCTTTGAATCTGTGTGTATTTATGGAAATTTGAGTGGTGCTGATTATGACCGTAATGCGACACGATTGATAGCGGTAGCAAGAAAATAAACTGATAATAATAGATCGTCTCGGTCTCAGCGTCAATATCAATCATACAGGCCAGCCAGCTCGTCGACCCCCGGCCCGTACACAAATTCAATACCACACTTATACCAAACGCCAGCATCAAGTATATCAAGCCTTTGGTTGGTAGGTAAGTATGGGTTTGAATAGTCGCTTAGTCAATCGCTGTTGAATTAAGAACCTGAAAAGTATTTCAGATATTTCAGCGCAAAATAAAAGCCAGATTGCAGTAAATATGACAATCTGGCTTCGGAGGAGGGTGATGAAAAGCTTAAATAAAAAGTTCTTTTTTAAATTTTTATATCAACCTCAACAGCTTACATTTACGATATCGTAACTTTCCGAGAAATCCTTTAACAAACCTTAAAAAAAGATACCTTTTTTTTACGCCAAGTCAAGTTTTTGTCCAGAACTATTTTTCCATTTTTTCATTTTTATTTAAAATTTTTCCATCTGACCAACTTTAAAAATACGCTTGATAAAGTGGTTTTGTTCCCATATTCTTATTTTAGGAGGCCTATCTGTTTCGAGATTGAACTTATTATGGGAACTAAAATTACAATAGCTGACCTTATCGACGCTAAAAGGCGGAACGTAAAGTTTGCTGCCATAAGCTGTTACGACTACACAACCGCCAGGCTGGCAGCCGAAACCGGCGTGGAAATGATTCTGGTGGGCGATTCCGCCGCCCAGGTGATGCTCGGCTATGACAGCACTTTGCCAGCCACAATGGATTTTATGGTAACAATTACCGCTGCGGTCCGCCGGGCAGCACCGGAACTCTGCCTCGTCGCCGACATGCCGTTTTTATCATATCAGCTGGGCCTTACAGAAGCGGTCAGAAACGCAGGTCGCTTCGTCACCGAAGCCGGAGCCCAACTAATCAAGGTCGAGGCCACACAGGCCCATCTGGACGTCGTCAGGGCCATTAGCGATGCTGGAATGGCGGTTATGGCGCATATCGGGATATTGCCGCAGAGCGTCAGCAAGGTCGGCAGACTCAAAGCTGACGGCACCACCGCCGAGCGTGCCTGTGAACTTATCAGCTTGGCAGACCAAATGGTCGGCGCCGGAGCTAGCGCATTATTGCTCGAAGGAACCGCTGCCGAAGTCGGAGAAATCATAACCCAGCGTTCATTAGTACCGGTTGTGGGTTGCGGAGCAGGTCCTGCATGCGATGGCCAGATTCTAATAATATCTGATATTCTGGGGCTAAGCTTTGGTGAAGTGCCGAAGTTTGCCAAAAGCTATGTAGCCCTTGCAGAGCCGATACGCGAGGCGGTTGGCAAGTTTGCAAAGGAGGTTAAAGACCGGCAGTTTCCCGACCAGCAGTATAGCTATCATGTAAAGCCGGGCGAGCTTGAAAAGCTCAAAAAAATGCTGGAAACCGGCACGATTTAGTAGTAAAAAGTATATAGATTGGGGGTATTTTTACCGTTTTTTACAGCCTTTTTATCGGTTTTTACTAACACATTTGCTGTGAAATCTTATCTAAATTCGAACTTTTTGATGTGGGGGGCAAAAAATGAGGCGTATAAAATCGATCAAAACCCGTTTTTTGGCGTTATTTGTAGTTTTTCTACCTTTTCTTTTAACTTCTAATACCTATTCCAAAAACGAAATAATCCAAATTTCGTGTGCTTTCAGATCTGCAGTAAAAAAAATCAACCCAGCCGTTGTTTATATACGGGTGGAAAGACAGAATTATGTCGGTGCTTTTGGCCGTTATGTTCTAAGCAGCGGAAGCGGTGTGATTGTCGATGCGAAAGAAGGTTATATCCTGACAGCAAATCACGTTGTCGAAGGTGCGGATAAGGTGAAAGTTCATCTTATGGACGGGAGAGTGTTTACGGCGACCGATGTTCGCAGCGATCCGCAGACTGATGTGGCTGTTGTCAAGATTTCGCCTGATAATTTGCCGGTGGCCAAACTTGGTGATTCCGGCCAATTGGAAGTGGGTGACTGGGTGCTGGCGTTTGGTTCTCCTTTTGGGGAATCTTTTCAGAACTCTGTTTCAGCTGGGATAGTAAGTGCGAAGGGCAGGAAAACCCGTATGCTTGGCAGTCTTGGAATTGAGGATTATATTCAAACGGATGCGGCGATAAACCGAGGCAATAGCGGTGGGCCTCTGGCAAATATCCGTGGAGAGATAGTAGGTATAAATTCAAGTATAATTTCGACGACGGGTATGTACGCCGGGCTGGGTTTTGCTATTCCGAGCAATCTTATAAGGCCGGTGGTAGATGATTTGATTAAACAAGGCGAAGTTGTCAGAGGATGGCTGGGGATTACGGTAAATTCTTTAAAAGCAATTAAAGAAACTATGCATGGTTCGCTTTCCGATGAGGTACTCGAGCGGGGAGGAGTTTATGTTTTATCCACAGTGCAGGGGGGACCTTCTGAAGGAAGCGGTCTGGCCGAAGGAGATGTGATATATTCAATCGATGGCAAAGCCGTTGGAGATCCATCTGAGCTTGTTAGAATAATTAGCGTAAGAAAGCCTGGTGAAGTTGTAGATTGCAGTGTTTGGCGGGATGGAAAAGAATTGAGTATCAAGGTAGTTTTGGGCAGACGGCCTGAAAAGCTGGAGGCCGAACTTTTTACCGCTGCGAAGAAAGGTATTGAAAAAAGTCAATCCTATCAAAAACTTGGTTTGGTTGTTTCGGATTATGAAGTATCGATAATCGAGAAGAAGAAAATATACAGGCGTGAGGCGGTGATTGTCTCTTTCGTTTTGCCCGGCTCTTTGGCAGATAAATTTGGGGTCAGGTCTGGGGATGTGATAATTACAGTCGATGGCAGGAAAGTGGAAGAAACAGGGCAGTTTGAGCGGTTAATTAAAAAAGCGAACCTTAAAAGGGGTGTTAATCTCGCGATTATTGATGCTTTTGGTGAGCGTAAGGTAGTAATAAAAAATACGGATGGGTAAGATTTGAAGTTTTCACTTCTTGCTTAAACCACAGTTAGCAGCTAATATATTTCAATCGGCTTGTACGATAATTGAGGTGTTTTATGGCTGTGGATGGAAATAATCTCTCAAGTGCTTCCAACGGTGCGATTCGGCCGGCCTTGCTGGTATCGGCCGATACTCTCAATAGCTATTTTACATTCCTGCAGCACTTTCTTGTTGGTCTTGCCGATGAATCATATACGTCAACTTTGATTTGTCCATCGGATTTTGATGTCGAAAAGCTGGTTGCCTCGGTGCCGGTGGAGATAATATCTCACCCGTTTTTCAATTTGAAGCTTCTTTGGCGACAGAACATGAATAAGCTGATTGAAAGACTCGAGAAGTTTAAACCAACCGTTTTGCATTGTCTTTCTGATAGCAAGATTACGCTGACGAAAAAGCTTGCGCAATATTTTGATTTGCCTTACGTATTGATGCTGAATTCCGGCAACAAAAGATTTCTTAAACCTTCACTTTCTTCGGCCCACTGTGCCAGTATTTTAGCTCCCTGCAGTTCGATTGCCACAGAAATTTCACAGCGGTATCCCTCGTGCTCTGAACGGGTGAAGCAGATAAATTTCGGTACGTTTGTTGAGGATAGTTGTGCGTGTTTTTCTGACCAGTCTCATCTTACAAGTATGGTAGTAGTGCATCAATTAGACAATATAGTTGATTTCGAACCTTTGCTTGGTGCGATACGTCATTTGGCAATTGATGGCTATGAATTCATGCTTGTAATTATAGGCACCGGCAGGGCCGAGATAAAAATTCGCAAGCGTATAAATTCTATAGGTCTGTCACAGATGGTAAACCTTGTGCCTAGCGTTCATCCTTTACGTTCTGTTTTTACAGATGCGGATATTTTTATCCAGCCTCAACCATCAAAAGCTTTTAACCCATATGTTTTGGAAGCGATGAGTGTTGGTATGGTAGTTGCGGGCAGTAAGGGGCCGGCAGATGATATGCTTATAGATAAGCAGACCGCACTTGTATTCGAAGCTCAGGATGAGATAAGTATTTACACTGTTTTGAAAGAGCTTTGTGATCAGAAGGAATTGGCTAAGCAAATCGCTTTAAGTTCGCAGTCATATCTAAGGGCTAATTATTCGGTAAACAAAATGGTAACGAATATCATTGATACCTATCGCGACGCCCAGCAGTGGAAGAAGCGCTGAGGGCCATTAGTCCATCAATCCATAATCCCGCAGTATGCCGGCAAGAACAGTTTTTTTGTTTTCATCTAATGTTACCAGCGGCAGTCGAATTTCCTCTGATGCCATATCAAGCATAGCCATTGCGGCTTTGATGGGTATTGGGTTAGTTGACAGAGAAAGCAGGCTTTTGGCCAATGTGAATAATTTGTTGTGCCATTGTCTTGCAGAGCCGAAGTCGCCTTCGAGGATAAGGTCGGTCATTGCTTTGACGTCGGTTGGGACGATGTTTGCGACGACGCTGATAACGCCTTTGCCGCCTACAGAGGCTATTGGCAGTGTTAGGGAGTCATCGCCTGAGAGGATTGTCAGGTCGCATCTTGTGGCAATATCACTGGCCTGGTCGAGACTTCCGGTTGCTTCTTTGATGGCGACGATGTTTTCTATTTCGGCCAGTCGGGCTATTGTTTTCGGTGTCATTCCGGCACCACAGCGACTTGGTATATTGTAGAGCACGATTGGCAGGTCCACTTCTTCGGCGATTGCTTTGAAGTGTTGGTAGAAACCTTCCTGTGTTGGTTTGTTGTAGTAGGGGCAGACCTGCAGAGAAGCATCAGCGCCGACTTTTCTGGCAAAATCGGTAAGTTCAATTGCTTCAGCGGTGCTGTTGGAGCCTGCGCCTGCGATGACAGGCACTTTTCCGGCGACAGCTTTTACCACGCGTTCTATGACTTTTTTGTTTTCGGCATGACTAAGTGTTGGCGATTCACCTGTAGTTCCGACCGGCACTATGCCGTCGGTACCGCTTTCGAGATGAAAGCCTACAAGCTCATCGAGCGTTTTGTAATCTATTTTGCCATCCTGAAAAGGTGTTATTAGTGCAACCATCGATCCTGTAAACATCTTAGTTCCCCTATTAGCAATTTTTCATGTGGTTTATTTTTTACTGCTGTACTTATCTATTAACTCTATCATTTTTTTTGTGGCTTGTGCCATACCGACGAAGACGGCCCTTGCGACGATGCTGTGGCCTATATTAAATTCGCATAGTCCATCGATCGCTGCTACCGGTCCGATGTTTCGATAAGTCAGGCCATGGCCTGCGTGTACGATCATGCCAAGTTCGGATGCAATATTTTTTGCCTTGATAAGTTCTTTGAGTCTTTTTTCAATAGCCTTTTGTGTTTTGGCATTTGCATACATTCCCGTATGTAGTTCGACGGCATCGCAGGCTGTTTCGGCAGAGGCGATGATCTGACTTTTTTCAGGTGCTATAAAGGTACTGACCAGAATACCCTTGTTATGCATTCTCCTGACAACTTCTTTCAGTCGTTTTTTGTATTTTGCGCAATCGAGTCCGCCTTCGGTGGTAAGCTCCTGTCTTTTCTCTGGTACAAGTGTGACCTGGTCAGGCTTTATGTGTTCGGCGATTTTGACTATCTGCTCGGCCATGCACATCTCAAGGTTGAGTTTGCATGCGACAGTTTGTTTGAGCAGTTGCACATCACGGTCGTTGATGTGGCGTCTGTCCTGGCGCAGATGTACAGTTATTCCGTTTGCGCCAGCCAGCTCGCATTGAGTTGCCGCCCAGACAGGGTCAGGTTCATCAGCCTTGCGTGCCTGTCTAACCGTTGCGACATGGTCTATATTTACATTTAGCACAGCCATTTTTCTCGCCTTTTTTAACTTCCGGAATTATAACATCGCGATATGAGCTATCAAGCAAATTAAAGGCATAAAATGTTTGTTGGGGGTGGAATGCTTGCTTAAATGGCGTGTCTGATTTAGTATATTAACTGATGGAACTTAAAGGCAAAACAGTTGTTGTTACGGGTTCGACCGGTCGTCTGGGTTCGGCTATTACCCTTGCGCTTGCCCGGGCGGGATGCAGGTGCCTCTGTCACTACAATCACAATGAAGAATCAGCTTTTAAATTGGTAGAGCAGATTCAATCGCTGGGCCAAGATGCGATCGCGGCCCAGGCAGACCTTAGCAGTGCAGATCAAATACAAAGACTTTTCGAAAAATGCGCCGATTTTGGGCAGGTACAGATATTGATAAATTCCGCAGCGGTATTTGCCAGGCAAAGTCTTTCTGAAACGAGCTTCGAAAAAGGCCGTGAAATTATGGACGTGAATTTTGTCGCTGTGGTGCTGGCCAGTAAATATTTTGCGGAACTTGTTCGTTCGAATTTTCCTGATGCCGAAGGGCCCGTGGCCAAGATAATAAATATGGCGGACGTTGGCGGGATTCGGCCTTGGGCGAAGTATGTGTTTTATTGTGCTTCGAAGGCTGCACTTATTAATGCGACAAAGTCACTTGCCAAGGAGCTTGCGCCGGCGATCTGTGTTAACGCTGTTGCGCCGGGTGTAGTGACGTGGCCTGAGGGGTTTGATGAGGCGGCGAAAAAGAGGCAGCTATCATTTATTCCGGCGGGAAGAATTGGTGATGTTTCAGAGATTGCCTCGGCGGTGATATTTTTATTGGAAAATGATTACATTACCGGTCAGGTGCTGCAGGTTGACGGCGGCAGATGCATATAAATGAAGAGCTTTTAAGGAATCGGGCATGAAGCTTTCGTGGGCTAACCGAATAACGATTGCTCGGATACTGATGATCGTGCCATTTGTTATCTGCATGCTTAAGAGCAATGAGTCTGACGTTGGAAACACGATGCGTTATGCTGCTTTGGTTGTGTTTTTGTTTATGGCAGCAAGTGATGTGCTTGACGGCTACATTGCACGTGTAAAGAAGCAGGTGACCAAGCTTGGATCTTTTCTTGATCCGATGGCGGATAAATTACTGATGGCGTGTGCTTGTTTGCTGCTGGCTTCTGGGCGGGCGTCGGTGTCAGGTTTCAAACTTCCGCCGACGGTTGTGGTATTGATAATCGGCAAAGACTTGTTTTTGATGCTTGGTTTTTTGATTGTTTACCTGATAACTCAGCAGGTTAGGATTGTTCCGGCAGCCATAGGCAAGATCGCTACCTGTCTTCAGATATCGATGGTGACCGGTATTCTTATTGGGCCTGAAGTGTCGGTTTTTGTTCCAGGCTGGATATGGTTTTTACGATTTATATGGTGGGCTGCTGCGGGAACAGCGATTTTATCGACGCTTATTTACATTGTGAATGGAAGTCGTTATATTGAGGAGTTCGAACAACAGGCAGAACAGCGTAAAAAGTCCGATGCCGAGGATAGTGCTTAATGAACATTCGCGGATATTATTTTGTTTGAGGTGTTGAGGTGCAGTTTAGCGATATTGATGAAATTTTGGGACAGTTGAAGCAGGGCAAGATGGTTGTGCTCGTCGATGATGAGGATCGTGAAAACGAGGGAGACCTTGTCTGCGCAGCCGAGAAGGTGACGCCTGAGGTGATAAACTTCATGGCCAAGTTCGGCAGGGGGCTTGTGTGTCTGTCGCTGAGCGGACAAAAGTGTGATAGTTTGGGGTTGTATCCGCAGGCATCGGAGAATACGTCGCGATTCGGTACGGCTTTTACAGTTAGCGTTGATGCTGCCGAAGGTGTTACGACGGGGATAAGCGCAGCCGACCGTGCCCATACGATTAAGGTTGCTATTTTAGATGATAGTAAGCCTGCCGATCTTGTTCGGCCGGGGCATGTGTTTCCACTAAGAGCGCGCCAAGGCGGCGTACTTGTCAGGGCGGGACAGACCGAGGGGGCGGTGGATTTAGCGAAATTAGCAGGGCTTAAGCCCGCAGCTATAATTTGTGAGATCATGAATGAAGATGGTACGATGGCACGTGTGCCGACGCTGTTAAAATTTTGTGAAAAGCACGGGCTGAAAATTACTTCCATAGCAAAGCTGATCGAATACCGGCTGCAGCGTGAAAAGCAGATAAAACGTATTCAGGTGGTGAATCTGCCAACGGATTACGGGCAGTTTAAGCTGATTGGTTACGAGAGCCCGAATTCTCTGGAGCCTCATCTGGCTCTTTGCAAGGGCGATGTTGGCGGGCTTGATGAAGATGGCAAAGTGATTGAGCATGATGAGCCGGTGTTAATCAGGGTGCATTCGGAATGCATGACGGGTGATTTGTTTCATTCGCAGCGATGCGAATGCGGCTATCAACTTATAACAGCGATGGAGATGATCGAAAAGGAAGGTAAGGGTGCTTTGATATACCTGAGGCAGGAAGGGCGAGGTATAGGGCTGGCTAACAAGCTGCACGCCTATAAACTGCAGGAGGATGAGGGGCTTGATACTGTTGACGCCAACCTGAAACTGGGGTTTATGGCTGATAAACGTGATTATGGTATTGGTGCTCAGATCTGCAGGGACCTTGGGCTGACGAAAATACGTATTTTGACCAACAATCCTAAGAAGGTAAGTCGTCTTGAAGTTTACGGCATTAAGATTGTGGAACAGATTTCATTAGAAGCCCGGCCCGGTAAGCATAATATAGATTATCTTAGAGCTAAGAAGCGTCGGCTCGGTCATGTATTAGATGAGGACATTTGATTGAAGATTAAGATTGCCAGAGCAGTTGCAGGAATAATAGTTTTTCTTTTAGTTATTTTGGCTGGATGTGAAAACTCCAAACCGGTTTATGTCGGATGGTCAAGTACATTAACCGGGCATCCTAAAGGGTATGGGCCCGCAAAAATTCACATTACTCCACTAACCGAATTTGTGCATGTTATCGGAGATGACAGTGGTGTGAGGCTGAAGGTTGTGGTGGATATACTGGATTCATATGGTTCGGGCATGAAGGGACCTGGGGTTTTTCGTTTTGAACTTTATGAATACGTGCCTCGTTCTACTGACCCGAGGGGTAAGAGGCTTTTTCTCTGGCCTGATGTCGATTTGACTGACCCGACTGTTAACAATGCTCACTGGCGTGATTTTCTCAGGGCGTACGAGTTTAACATGTTGCTGGATTTGCAGCTTCAAAAGGGTCAAAATTACGTGCTCCAGGTAAGGTGTGTGTGTCCGGGGGGCAAGAGGATGCTGGACAAACTGACGATGAAGTATGAGTAAAAGGTGATTTTTTGGGTCTTAATGTGGCGACGGAGGGGTTGATTGGCGTTTTTTTAGTGTCTCTAAAGTGTGGTTTTCAAAAGAAGTTAAGAGGAATTTATTTTTTTTGGAACTTTTAGTAGTCGATATTGGTCAAATATGAGGTAAAGCAGTTGATATCGGATCTGTCAAATATAAATATCGATGACAAGAAGCTGGTTAAGCAGTGTCAGCATGGCGATTCGGCGGCGATGGAACGGCTTATCGTTAAGTATCAGGACCGGATCTATAACATTATTTTTAAGATCTGCGCGAACAAAGACGACGCTGCTGAGCTTTGCCAGGATACGTTTGTCAAAGTGATAGAGAATATTCATGGCTTTAAAGGTCGAAGCGCGTTTTACACCTGGATTTTTAGGATCGCCGTCAACCTGACATTGAATTATTGCAAAAGACGCGCCAAGGCCGGCTTCGAATCGCTGGAACGAGAAATTGGAAGCGCGCATTCGGAATCGGCGTCACAGCTTAAGAGTTTTTTAACAGACGAAAATTCGCCGGATCCGGTAGTTGTGGCGCAGAACCATGAATTGTGCGAAATAGTTATGCGGTTATTGATGCGTTTGGATTACGACCAAAGAAGTGTACTGATTCTAAGAGATATCGAAGATATGAGTTATGCCGAGATTGCAGATGTCCTGGAAATCGAATTGGGTACTGTTAAAAGCAGGCTCAGCAGAGCGAGAAACAATCTGATGGAACTGTTGGAAGCGGTTTATGATGGATGAAAAAGAATTAAGTTTAGAAGAGTTGCTGAATTCCTACGTCGATGATGAATTGGCGGAGCGGCATTGTAATGAAGTCAAGAGGCTGGTCGCGCATGATGAGAAGATTGCCGAGCAGCTTCGTAAATTGCAAAAACAGAAGGAGTTGCTTGGTGCTTTGCCTCGGGCCAGTGCGCCAGCGGATCTGGTTGAAAATGTAAAGCAAGCTTTGGAAAGCAAAATACTTCTTGATGAGTATCCACATCAGTCTGACGAAGATGCAGGCGTTAGGCATTTGAAGATGCGTCATATGCTTGCCAGAGCAGCGATGATTGGCTTAGTTGCTGTTTTGGGATACGTTGTGTTTTCCGTAGTTATGCCCATAGGCGGTTCGAAGAAGCCTTTGGTATCGACCGAACAAATAAAGCCTGATGTTCAAGTTGCCGTCAAAGACATCATGCCGGCATCAGTTGTTTCCGACAGCGAAGCAGCTGCAGGCCTTGCTGCGTTGATGCCTTTTGGACTTGATTTACGTGTGGAAACTGCCGGTGCACTTGCCGTGAATAAGGTCATAGGCAGGGCGATATATGATCATAATTTGCTGGATTTTGCGAATATAAAGCGTGAAGCTGGAAAAAGTATTTACTCATTAACCTGCAGCAGACAGCAGCTGGCTGTTCTAATCTCTGAGTTAGACAATGTTTGGAACAGGTTTGAAAAGACAAGTTTAATTTTTTCTGATGAGTCGTTCGTTTCACCGACAGCTATAGATGATATAAGCTCTGAACAAATGTTGGCTATCTTAAGTGAGGTTGATGTCGATAAAAGGATTGGAATGGCCATGGATTTTGCGGTCTTGAATAGTGTTGGCAAACTTTTGCCCGGCAGAGAGCTATTTGCCCACACTCAGCCGGACAGTCAAAATGTGCTTATTCCGCCAAAGCCGGTTCTGACATCTGGTAAGCTGGAACCTTCGATTGAGAATAAAAGCCAGGGTCAGGAACAGATAAATATGACTATTACCGTAACTGGTATCTAATTTGGGGTGGAAGTTTATCTTCGAAGATCAGGACGATTTATTAGTCTTGGCAGAATCACCAGTGTTTTTAACATCTTTGTTCTTACCGGTTTTTTCAGCTTTTTGGGGTTTATTTGTTTCGGCTGCTGCCGATTTTGCGTTTTTTTCGCTTTTGGCGGCTTTGGTATAGCTTTCGCTTCTGTAGTCGGTCTGATAGAAGCCTGAGCCTTTAAAAATAATTCCCGCTCCAGGTCCTATCAAACGTTTTAATTTTATTTTTCCGCAATCGGGACATTTTCGCGAAGGCTTTGAGACTATTGATTCGAACTTTTCAAATTCATTTCCACAAGCTTGGCATAAATAATCGTATGTCGGCATAGGTCTTTTCACTGTCGGTGGTCTCGTCCGATTCGTCTTGTTTGGTTTCGAGCTTGTTAACCACGATCTTGCTTGGCCAGCCGACTCTGCCGTGAATCCTGTATCCTTTTATAAAATCTTTAAAAATGCCAACATCTTGCTTTGCATGATCACATTTTTGTGCTCTTGTT
>SDBV01002755.1_pt1 | contig 26210 bp, 36 predicted proteins | sample 2277081 | NCBI WGS metagenome assembly SDBV01 (sample SAMN10402039, study PRJNA504765) | marine sediment metagenome | isolation source: marine sediment core GS10_PC15, 223 cmbsf | place: Arctic Ocean: Southern Knipovich Ridge | collected 2010 | reverse complement strand
CCCTTTTTAATAAATCCTGATTCAACATCAGGGACATTACACAATAGGGTAGATTCCCAACACAACACCATATCCCATTCAGGAGTACATACAGTCATACCTATATGAGACCAATCACTTTTAGTTGCTAATTTAATTGCAGTAGAAGCAATTCCGTTTCCTGAAAATCCAACCATATCTCCCGTTTGTGCTTTCGGTCTATATTTGTCATAAGTCAAAATCATTATTATTCTCCATAAATAACATTTCTCCAAACATTGCCAGGGCCTCCAGTTTGGATGGTACTACCATTGGCGGGGTGTGTGCAAGCCCGTCTTGATAAAACTGAGCTACAATTCCAAAGTCATGTATATCAACTACATCATCGTGATTCAAATCGCTTACCCAAGCATAGGGCGCAGTCCATGTATCATATAGTACACCATCAATTATCTTGGGATAGTTTCTGTGTCTGTCCATGCGTAACCAGTTTTCTATCAGCACAGTAATATATGGTTCTGCCCGTTCATCCTGCCATTCCGTAAACAGTGTCGGCAATATATTTGGATCGTCAAGCCACGCAACTTCGTTCGGCAGGATATTCGGATCGGCCAGTGCCAACAAAATAAGACACGCTTGTATTAACATTTCTTATACCCCAATTTTTTAAGCACTCCCAATACCTCAGTCCATGTCGGAAATCGAACCACTTGCTGAAATTCGTTCATAGCCTGTACAAATTCCCATTCATCATCCTCCATCATACCAGTATATCTATCTATCATGCCGCCTTTCAATGGTCTACCACGGGTTTCGACTCCGGCGTTTTTGATACGCGACTTCTCTCTGCGCCGTTGGTTATCTCTGTTATTTGTCACTTCCACCACGGCATAAACGCTTCAACAATAGCAGCAAACACAGCCCCAACTGAATCAGCATCTGATAATTGGGATAACTCTCCCACAAATAACATTCGATCTGGTGCGACGACAAAGATGTCTTTAGCTTCCGTTTTGCTTAGACACGCGGACAAGACCACATCAGTTTTCGCAATAAGTTTACCATTAGAATCCCATTGCCTGTAATGATATGCCTTATACTGGCATCCGCACAAACATAGAATAGACAACACACAAAGAACCACTAAGGCAATTATTTTCATCCCTTCTTTGTATAAATCACTATCCATTTCATTTTCCTACATCTTCTAAACTATTAACATCATACACTCCAGACGTTGCATAGCCAATAATAAAATCATAGTATTCATTTCCTTCTTCATCAACCCATTCGGGAAGAAATTCATGTAACTTTGCTCTACCAGCAAGAAAATAGTTATCAGTAATAGGCATAAGTTCACATTCTCTTAAATCCACATTATCAGTAATCTCATCGCCTAAAATACTTAACCATCTGATTGCTACAAAAGGTTTATCCACGGCAATTATTGTCATGGGTTTTCCAATGAGTCCTTTGAACTTTGGATGACTAAGCAAGGTCACTTTTTGCCCAACTCTAATAAACTCGTCAACGCCACCATAAATTACTTCAATGTAATCGGTAGTTTCCATTTTTTCAGTTTTCCCTATTTGCAAACTGAATTGTCTTAATTTACTTTGTACTATTACTCCCACCAATATACTAAGAACCAATACAACCACAATCGCTATAATAACATTCTTCATTTCACTATCCTTTCCAAGACTAAAATAGAAAGGGCCAGCCCATTCGCCCTAAAGCCGACCCTTTCTGAAGGGGAGAAAACTCTACACTAACCACCCGGTTGTAACTACCCAAAGCATTAAACCACCAAGGACAATACATACTACACATTGCAAAACCTTTTTCATTTTATCATCCTTTCCAAAAAATGTCTTTCCTATTATATTATCGTAAAAAACACGTACAACTCCACGATTATTCTATAATTTTTTTCCTGCCCACACAGAACGCCTTCTAACAGCCTTTTTCGTTCGTTCTATAGTTTGGGGGGCTTCCGCTTGTATGGACTTATCCACAGCCTGTTTTCCCGCCTTGTCCCACAATTGTCCTCTTTTCTTTCGAGTTCTATCAGCAGGCAGCCATACACATCGACAATTAGGATGACGAGGAATTAAACCTCTGGCCTCTTTTATTGTCATCACCACCCCTTCTAATTCATTACACCAAGGACAAACCCTCTCATCCCCAGCCGTACTCCACTCAGCCCATATGCCCACTTCTTCCACACCCAGTTTTTCAAATGAATCCAATTGTCCTTCAGCGTGTGATGCTATAATTTCCGTCCGAGCAATCGTCAAAGCCCTTCCCCTACTCAAGCCTGCGATGGCTTTAGTCATGTTCAAAGCTATTTGAGAAACACTATGTCCCTGAGCCAATCCATTAGCTAAATGCCGACTCAATTGTTGGCTCATAGTTGCCGTAACTCCCTCTAATTCGGTGAAAGCCCTGGTACTCAATAATTCCATTTGAGATAAAGCTACGGGTTGATTGAAAGCATCTCGAAGGAATTGGGCTTTACCTCCTGCATAGAATTCAGGGGTGGATGCTAATTCCTCTGCGAAAATGTCTGTGTAAGCCCGAACATATCCTTTTCGATAAGCACTCTCCACGTACTCTGCCGTCCAGGGCTTATCACTAATGCCTCCTATGGTCGTAAGGATTTTAGCATCTATTTGGTCTTGCAACCATTTCTTATATGCTTTCAACTTTTTGGGATTAGTACGAAAACGCCAGACCTGTCTTTCCACATTATCCACATTAAAAGAAATAGGTTCAGAAGTAATCAAGCCCAACGCATCATTTTCCACAATCAGTTCGGTATTGGCTTTCTCGACACTTCTGAACCTACGTTGCATATCGGCCATGAAACGCTTTCGCAAGGTCGTCGTTCGGCTGGGGTCTATTCTCATTTGATTAGGCATTATTTCTTCTCAAATTTTGTAAAACATCCTCTTTTGTTTTTGTAACACGTTTGACAGTCTGCTTCATAAGATATCCCGTTCGCTGTTTCTCGCATAAAACTACCTCCACATGAAGCATGATGTCTATTATTTGTTACTTTGTAAAATAATTCCGTTTCACCAGAATCATATTGTGGGTGTGCAACAAGTCCCTTCTTGGCATACTCCTTGACATCATCTATGTCTTCTATAGTTATCCCAATGCGGACATTAGGCACTTTCAGAACAACCCGCCATAGTTCCTTGTTTCTTGTGAAGCCACATTGAATTACACCTTTTTCTGATAATCCTTTTATAATATCTACAACTTTATCTGTCATCTCTGGTGGGCAATCACCCCAACAAAACCATTCCATTAGTTTTATTGGTTGTTCTTTTATTTGGCCCCACAACTTCTCTGTTAATGCTTTTGCCTCATACTTACGAAAAGCATCAAAGGTACCTTTAGTAATGCTGTTTTGTATTAAATACGAAAGACAATTTACAAGACACTTCATTGATGCAAACGCACAACTCCCACTTCTCTCCGGTAGTCCCGGTGGAAAATATATCGCAAGTATTTTCCCGTCAGGATGTAATAAGTTCTTAACCATGTCATCTGTCCTTTCCAAAATACTATTTTTTTGTTATCTTCTTTTTAGCCGGTTTAGTTTTTTCTGTTCCTTCAGTTTCAATCACTCTGTCCGATGACCCCTTCTCTACCATTTTTGCCTGCTCTTCCGTCAAGCCATGCACCTCCATAAGATATTCTTTAGGTCCTATAAGGGTGTCCACTTCCCCAGCCACATACTTAGCAAAAGCCTCTGTCACAGTCAAAGCCACTTTAGCCTTGTCCAAATCACTGGGTGCTTCCAAATCAGGCCATTTAGCATTGTACACCTTTGGTTGTGGTAAAATCCCAAAAATAATCATCCTATCTATAAACAACCGGATAATCATAGGCATCACATACTCTACTCTACGTTTGGCCACTCGTTTGTGCCAGGCTTTGGCATCCTGTCCTGAAGCAAGTTTACCCTCCTCCGAACCCATAAACACCCGTAAAGGAACACCCAAAGCCAAAGCAATTTGGCCCACCTGGGTTTCTATGTGTCCTCTGGGGTCCGCTATTTGAGGTGCCATGGAGTGGGCCTTGACTCCTGCCAAAGCTAAATATCGTTGCATACCATCGGCATAGTCCTTAATTTCCTCTTTGAAAGAATCTTTAGCTGCAGTGTCCCATTGTGATGCCACCTCCGGATCAATCTCAAAATTCATTCCCGGATAACCCCCTCTCCAAAACATCTCTCCACTGCCAGCGGTTATTTTCCTCACATCCAACAACCGATTATAAACATTCTTCATTCTGGGCGTGCCCAAAGTATCACTACTCAATCGCCCATCAGCCAAATGCAATACTCTGGTCCAATGTACCTTTATATCGCGGGAGGCGTTAGATTTGGCGGGGTCCTCTAATTTTATTGTATATAACAACGGCAAACCGTATCGGGGAGAAGCGAGGTCATTCTCTTTAGTATCTATGGTGACCCCGCTTTGATCGAAGGGCTTCAAATATAACAATTGATATTGAGAATTTCCTTCTTTTTCCCCTTTGTTATTCAAACCAACCACAGGCTTGTCTAAATTCAACCCGTCATCTATCCCCAACAAAAGCAACCCAAATTCTCCTATACCACTTATTACATCGGCACGTTGTAAATACTGATACACACGTCTTTCCCTTTGCAAATCCGCCCACGCCTTCTCGAAATCCGTCACATCAGTACTTTCCGTCTCGAAAATAGTAGGAGGCAAACTCCAACATTCCTCCGGATAGATACTAACCACTCTGGCAGCTATACCTTCCCGGTCAAACATTCTTTTGTAATCATTGATAGTTATGCTGGGAGGATACCGACATTCATAATCTATGTCCAATCCCGGATTCAAAAGGGCCGCTATAGTTTGACGACGGAGTACGGTGGCATTTTGTAACACCATAGAAGTAATGCTCAACTTCTCATTAGCAGATAATGGTGTTCTCTTTTTCTTCTTGGATGAATTAGTTTTTGTCATGGCTTTTAATCCTTTAATTTATCACTTTTGTTATATTCAGCTTCCGTCATACGCACTATTTTACGATTAACCATTTGGCCTTTTTTATGAGACCAATTGAAGGACAATTTTCTTTGCTCCAAATGTGGCAAACTTAAAAACCGGGCTTTCATAACCGCCTGGATACTACGAATGACTTGAAGGGTATCAGATTTATCCAGTCTGGCCATATATTTACTTCCATCCCAATACTCCATTTTCAATACTTTGATTATAGCGGGACTGCTAAATACTGATTTCATTTCATTTGTCATCGTCTAAACACTGCCCCCAATAATAAATTGCCGGAAGTTAATTGATTAAACGCACCACTGGATGCATCCACCTGGTCTTTGTAACGACTGTTAGGAAAGAATTTCAACTCATCCAAATAGGCCGTATTCCAATTGCCCTGTACCATAGAGACATTGCCATTATTCACCTGCACCGAAAACGGATCAGCCCTCAATTCCTTAGAGGCGGCAGAGCCAGACGGTTTGTCTATCCTCACTCGAAAGCCCGCTAACATACGAACGGTCCTTTCGGCACTCTCTTTGCCGCCGCTGCCAGGCTCCTGCTCTACGCCTATGTCTACGGCCTGTGTATCTATGCGTGCCGTGCGCAAAATGAGTTTTTCACGGGCACTACTGTCCAACCTTTCCCTCTCACAAGCCATCAGCCAAAATTTCCCTGTTCGATCTTCGGCCATTTTTACACCCACGGTAAAAGCCCCCCTGCCGCCCAGCGTAGCTGCCTTGTCCCAAAACCTAACTATTCTCTTTAACTTGTCTGGGGGCACGCCTATAGTAATCTTGTCTGTTTGGAACATGCCCCCACCTGCGGGCACTGGGGTCTGCATAAATTGTCCAGCATACACATAACTACCATCTGCCTTGGCTGCGTTTAATACCTCCATGGACAATCGTACAGGGTCCATCAATCCATCTTTATAAAATTTCCTCAACTTCTTAGGTTTGACATCCTTACTCAGTTCAGCAGGCAAACATATCTGCTTGATTCTTACTTTAGCTTTTTTATCCCCACTCTTGCGTGCAATGCGGCGGGCCTCTTTAGCTTTCTCTATCATGTGAAATGTGCAATCGTTTTGATGTAATCGTTGCATTATTAAAATAGTGGGGGTAATGTTCTTGTCTTTTTTTCGCTGACCTAATGTAGCACCCATCCATTCATTAGCCGTTTTCAATGTTACCTCACTCAAAGCCCCTTTGGGGTCTAAGGGGTCATCTATGACTATAAAATCAGCATGCTTGCCCGTAATAGAACCACCCACCCCCACTGCAATCCGTGTTCCCCTCCTCGTATTGTAAAATTGACTTTTGGCTTTGGCGTCCGATCTTATACGCACCGCCGGAAAAATCTTCATATACTTATCACTCATCACCACATCACGGCTTTTCAACCCTAAATCCAAGGCTAATTCGTGAGTGTAACTGCCCCCAATAAATCCAGCTGTGGGCATCCGGGTCCATATCCATGGTGGAAAAAACACCGAAGACACGCTGCTTTTGGTAGAACCGGGGGACACATTGATAGCCAAGTCATACAATTTGTGTTGGCCTGCAAATACACGTTCTGCCACTTTTTGTATCTCATCACACAGATACTTAATGTGCCAGTTCCACACAGGCTTCTCTGGGATCACTGTATCCCAAAATTCTTTTACAAATTCGTAAAAGCTCTCCCGGCAGATGGAAGCAATCAAATTGTCTTCACTAACTCTCATTCTTCCTCTTCTAATTTACTGACCTTACATTCCCTGGGCGGAATAGATGTTTGATAAACAATCGCCGCCGTCACATGATTCCCACATGCTTTGCTTTCATTGATTTCATATTTCGCCTGGGCTTCACACCAATCACACGTCATCATTTTTTCCCTCTTTTTTTCTCATAGCTTCCAAAATGATTTTACGCACATCTATAGGCAAATCCAACGAATCTATATCTAAGGTATTCACCGCTATATCACCCTTGAGGTCTATTTCCGTCTTTTCATTGTACCCCCGGTCCCGATTAACGGTGCGATTAGCAAAAATGGTAGCAGAACTATCACCACCAGCTATTAACTTGGCCAGGTGGTCCTCAAAGAAGTTTTTCTTGTGCCAGTTAATCTCATCCACTAAATCCGCAAAATCACTATCCCTCTCTTTCCACTTCTCGAATGTACTCCGAGAGATATTCACTTTACGCAGGGCAGTAGAAATGGAAAATTTACTTACTGTCCATGCATAAAAGAATAGATGCTGCCGCATGGTCTTTCCACCTTCTGCCAATATCCTCTCAATTTTTTCTACCCCTACATTAGCCTTGTCTAATGCATTGATTCGTTCCCATACTTTCTTCATGGGTTTGGACAATCTTTTATACACATAATCATTAAAGGAAAACACCACGCCATCATCCCCTTTATTTTTCCGTCTACCTTCTTTCAAGGCCATACGAAACAATTTCTTTTTTCTTTCCCACACCATCAGTGTACTAACAGAAACTCCCAAAACACCTGCAATCTTAGTTTCGGTTAATCCGGAGGCCGCTAAAGCGTAAGCCCGGAACAAAAATACATCTTTCCATTTGGTAATAGGCATAATCATCTATCTCCTAAAAAACGCGAAAAATAAGGATTCTTAATGCAGTTGCACTAATAAACCCAGAAATTTTATTTTTATGTAAAACAAAGAACACCGTAAAGAAATTTTTATTAGTAAAGCTCTAAATTTTATTCGTATTCAACGGGTGGCAATCATTGCATCCTAAAAACCTTTCATTCTGCAAAGGGGGGTACGTGCATTTGCAGACGATTTTAACCCGTTTTCAATGCATTGCATCGGTCTCTTTATACCCTAAACTAATGCATGCAACCGTATCTTATTCGTACTATACTCGACTATATTATAATGCATGCAAGTACGTTATATCGGCTATACTACCTTAATATCGACGTTTCCGGGATACGTGTGTGTTGGTTGGATGATATAGAACTATATCCTACCTTTCCCACCTATTCTCTATTATACCGCCGATTCCGTTATCCCTTATCTTTCCCATCGGTTTTCCTACCCTATTCGGGATGATTTTTTTAATCTTGGGGTTTTTCCTTCTCGTTTTTTCGTATTACACCATTGCATCCTTTTCCTTTTTAATTCCTCTTTTATAAACTAATGCATTGCATCTCTCTAATACCCTTATCTCCTCTTTCCTTTTAAGTGGTCCGGGTTGCACACTAATCGATTTTCTTTCTTTCCGATACTATCTTATGCAATGGTCAGCGTTCGTTGATTCTCGTGGAAATTGGGTTTTTTATACCATCCTATAAGGGTGGTCCGATTTCCCGGTTTTCTCTTTTCGGTCGTTTTTCGCCCTTCCTTATAGATACGTCTTTCAAGTCAGATTTTAGGACGTTCTTATCATTTCCCGGACGTATAGTATACCCGGTTTTTTCGGGAACCGTCCGGGAATTCACTGGTATAGTTTTCTATAGTCAGTGTAAGTACGAAAAAACGTCATTTTTCCGAAAAGTTTTTACCACGTTTTTACTATCATAAGTGTCGGTTTTCGGACTATTTTCGTTTTTCTTCGATTTCTCAAAAGATTTTACTTTACTCGTCCGATTAAAGTAGTATAGTTATACAGTCGAAGTCGTTTTTCGACGGTTCTTTAATACGCGAATATCGGGAAAAAGGAAATACGGGGGACCGTCCGACTATCGACCTACACGACCGAAGGGATTTCGGTCGGCGATAAATCGGGTGCGGCTTCGAGTTTTCTTTTTCGGACTTTTTACCGGGCAGAATCGAAACCGCCCGACCGATAGATTTTATAAGTTTATACCATCGACGGAAAACCGAAAGAAAGTCCGTCTATCTATTCGACTGGTCCGGGAAGATTCGCGGTCCGGAGAAGGTGTTCGATTCGCCTCCGGTCGATTGTATCTAATAGAACCTAAACTTCTAATTTTATCGAAAGGGAAAGAAAATGGATGCGAGATTAGAAAGACTAAAACAAGCGAAAAGCAGAAGTGAAGTGAGGGCCACAGCGAAAAGATTAACCTTCAAAAGGGAGTTTTTGGAAGAGGTTTATCAAATTGCCCTCAGTCTCGGAATGTCCCTCACGAACGCCGAAGAGAGAATGTGTTACACCAAGGCGAAAAGAATACTGCCGGGATTCGATAAGATGACCTCAGACGACTTCGACCGTGGCTGTGCGATCGGAGACTTCATTTTCAAGTATCTCGAATCCAAACAAAATTAAGAGCCTATAGAATAGGGCACGGCTTTTCGGTCGTGCCTCTCTCTATACACTTTTTAATAATCTATATTTTGAAAGGGAAAGAGCATGAGTATATCCGCAACCGTGAAAGGACAATGGAGATATGTGGAATCCGCCGAACAAATTACACGCGGAAATCAAACGGGCTGGTGGAGGATCGTATTACCGGACGGAAAGAAAGCCGTGGTAGAGCACGTCCGGGTTTTTGACCCAGGACAAACACCATGTTCCAGGGCCAAAGCACGTCGATTGATATAAGAGAATCGACGTAAAATTAAGAGCAATACTATTTTATTGAAAGGGAAAGAAAGATGGAAACTTTAAGAGAATACGAGAGATGCCCGAAGTGTGGGTATGAAGAATGTCGTTGCTGTCCTGAATGTGGTTCTGAATTATATAAGGAAATCGGTGAAGAAAACGAGAGAATCGACCGATGTTCCAATCTTGAATGTGGTTATATAACAAATTAAGAGCACGCTGAGTAAGGTCCGAAGAGAATCCCGGACCTGTCTCACTATGTTTTTGTAAATTGTAGAGCAAATACTATTTTATCGAAAGGGAAAGAAGATGAGCAAATTGAACGAGAGAGCAATGCTGGTTGGAATCAAATTCAGCCAATGGACCGGACGCACCAAAGATAAGAAGGTGTCGCAGGAGGTCATGCGGTCCAAACACGCGGACGGGGACAGTGGGTCATGGTGGACTTATCTGGCCCCGAAAAAAGCACTCCAGAAAATCAACACGGCGTATTGTCGGTGCGATGTGATTCACCGCAAATTGACGCTGCCCTGGACGGACGGCGGGTTGAGGATATTGCCGAGTGCGATGTTCATGGAGTATCGGCGGGAAATGTCGGACGCCATTGAAGGATTCCACGAGAGTGTAGAGGAATTCTTGAGAGATTATCCAACTATCCGTCAAGAAGCCAAAGACCGTCTGGGCGATTTGTTAGACGGAAAGATTTTGCCCACAGCCGCCGATATTCGGAGCAAATTCGGCGTAGTGCAAACGGTCGTGCCTTTGCCTACAGTCCAGGACTTTCGGGTGGACCTGAGTGCAGACGACCTAAAAGAAGTGAGAGAGCAAATCACACGGACTCTCACCGAAGCAACTGGACGAGCCATGGGGAGCATCTGGGAGAAATTAGCAGAGATGGTAGACAAAGTGGAAGTCCAGTTGAGCCATGCCGATAAAACCGTACGCAAGACGGTCATCCAGAATCTGGCAGAGTTTTGCAAGAGAATCCCGAAGATGAACATTGCGGACGATGCCAAACTGGAGAGCATCCGCAAGGAAGTTTTGGACAAACTCGGCAAACTGGACGCTGCGACACTGAGAGAATCGGCACCAGACCGAAAGAAAGCAGCCAAAACAGCCAAGCAACTCAGCAAGAAAATCGGCTCATTCAAATTGTAAGAGCCCACCGAAAATTAAGAGAATCGAAACCGTATTATCTTTGAAAAGGAAAGAAGATGAAACAGAAAAAGCACAAAAGAAGTATCAGCCCAGCAGAATTGATTCTCCATATATTAGAGAGTCAGCCGTTTGCCGACTTCTATCGCGGAATGCTGGACGACTATATCAAAGGATTTCCCGATGCCGCACACAAGACTGAGGTGCTGGATGAAATCAAATCTCTATTTGATGTTGAGACGAAAGAGCCAGAGAGACCGAGCGAAAGAGCAATGAGGCTGAGTCAAAGACAAGAATTCCGGCTGTATTGCACCATATGCCGCACAACCCGGATGGTCCAGGGCGATCCGGACAATCCGCCAAAGCAGTATTGCTGTAGAAAAGAGATGGTGGAAAGAAAGAAAAAATAGTCATGGTACGGTCCGGAAAGAATCCCGGACCGATCCATAACCGTTTTTGAAACTTTATTTGAAAGGGAAAGAAAGATGACACCGAAAGGATTAAAAGAGAGTTTACTCAAAGCAATGCCAGCCAGATTGCCCGTACTTATCAAAGGTGCTCCGGGTATTGGCAAGAGTGACATTGTAGAGCAGGTGGCTGAGAAATTGGGTATGGATTTGATTATCTGTCATCCAGTCGTATCAGACCCCACAGACGCTAAGGGATTGCCAGCCATTGTAGACGGCAAGGCAGAGTTTTTACCATACGGAGACTTGAGACGGATGATGCAGGCGAAAAAGCCCACCATTGTCTTTTTAGACGATTTGGGACAGGCTCCAGCCGTGGTTCAAGCAGCGTTCATGCAATTGATTCTTGCCCGAAGAGTGAACGGGCATAAAATCTCCAAACACATCGTCTTTGTCGCGGCGACAAATCGACGCCAGGACCGTGCAGGAGTAACAGGCATCCTGGAACCAGTGAAGAGCAGATTCGCCTCTATTATCGAATTGGAAGCAGATGCCAAAGAATGGACGGACTGGGCGTTGGAAAATGATGTGCCGATGGAAGTCATTGGCTGGATCCATTATCAGCCAAACATGCTGGCTGCGGGACAGCCCACAGCTGACATAGTCAATCACCCCTGCCCACGCACTATTGCCTACGCCGGAAAACTCATCGACGCCGGTATGGATTCACTGGAGGAATTAAGTGGAGCACTGGGCCAAACCGGAGCAGCCAGCTTGAAGGGATTCTTGGACGTGTACCGCAATTTGCCGGACCTGGATGATATCATCGAGCACCCGGAAACGACCGATGTGCCCGCAGAACCGTCCGCCCTATACGCCACGGCAACGGCTTTGGTAGAAAAAGCAACGACCGAAAACGTGGGAGCAATCTTCACCTACATCAAAAGGTTTTCGAGACAGACAGCAGACGTGGCAGTTTTTCTCGTGGAAGACTTGAGAAAGAAACAGCCAAGAATTCAAAACACAGCTGCCTATATCAGCTGGATCACTGACCATCCAGACATGTATCTCAGTTGAAAGGGAAAGAACGATGTGTATCGAAACAATTATGAGAGCCAGAACCAAACTGGTATTAGATCATCCGTTTTTCGGATGCCTTGCTATCAGATTGAAACTGGAAGAGAACAATAGTCAACCCACAGCAGCCACAGACGGCAAATCATACTTCTATAATCGGAAATGGATTGAGTCCTTATCCTTTCCGCAGGTGGTCGGCGTGTCGGCCCATGAAGTACTGCACGTGGCGTTGCGTCATCAGTGCCGTCAAGGTAATCGGGAATTCAGCCGATGGAATATAGCCTGCGATTATGCTATCAATCCCACACTGTTGGAAGCAGGTTTCAAATTGCCTGAAGGCAGGCTATACAATGAGCAGTTTGTCGGATTGTCGGCTGAAGAGATATATGCCCAGCTGCCAGCAGATAGCAATGCCGACGATGAGCAGGGGCAAGAGAAAAAGGATTCAGCTGGGCAAGAGGATGGGACAGATTCGCCGCAGGCGAAACAAGACCCTGGGGGTTGCGGCAGCGTCATCCCGATTCGAGATAAGAAAGAGGCCAAAGAGCAGGAACAAAAATGGGCGGCAGCCGTATCACAGGCAGCATCCATGGCAGCAGGCACCATGCCAGGCGAATTAAGCCGTCAAGTAGAAAAGAGTTTGGCTGCACCTCTGCCCTGGTACATCCTGCTCAGAGACCTGGTGGAAAAGACTGCACGCAACGATTATGACTGGACCAGACCATCCCGACGATATATCAACAGAGGCATAATTTTACCGAGTTTGATTTCAGAAGAGTTGCCTGAGGTGATAATCGCCATAGACACGTCCGGGAGTATCGACGAGAAAGCACTGGCCAGATTCGCAGAGGAGGCATCAGCTGTGCTGGGAACATATGATACGACCGTGAGAGTAGTTTATTGTGATACACAGGTGCGTGGAGAGCAGGTTTTTACCAAAGCAGACATGCCAATGGAGATGAAACCTATTGGTGGGGGTGGTACGGCGTTCTCTCCTGTGTTCTCGTGGATCGAAGAGCAGGGCCACACTCCGGCCTGTCTGATATACTTTACGGACCTCTACGGCACATTTCCGGTGGCAGAGCCTGTATACCCGGTGATGTGGGTGACAGAAACAAAGACCCGAAAGGCACCCTGGGGCGAAACGGTGCTATTTCCAATGAATTGAAAGGGAAAACAATGTATGAATGGTTAGACAAAATGATTGAAGAGCAAAAACACAATTCGGATATCATCAATGCTGTTTGTCATCCCTTTTCTCCTGCAGAGGTTTGCGAAGCAGTCCGAGAAGAGGATGAAGAAGATGTACGAAAATTAACACGCATTTGAAAGGGGAAAGAGAAAGGAGCAGCAATGCTCAATTTTAGAGATATCATCTGTGAATTGCTTGCCAAGAAAAATATCAGTATAGCCAAACTTGCTCGAAAAGCAGACCTGAACCATTGCACCGTCTACAACTATCTGAATGGAAAATCAGAGATGACTGCAGGTAATTTGGAAAATTTATTGAACACATTAGAATCCCTGCCAAATCGAAAACAGAAGAAAGGAGCAAATCAATGATCGCTGCAGCAAACCTTATGACGAGAGACGCTCGGACGGAAACGTACCAAGACATCCAAAATCTTATTTATGATGTAGTTTGGAAATTCAAAAGAGCCTACGGAGGAGACTTCGATGAGATGATATCCAAAGCAAACATGATATTCATGGAGGCATTCTTCTCTCATCAGCAGAAAAAAGCATCTTTTTCTACCTGGCTACACGACCGATTGTGGTGGGGATTGATGGACCATTATCGCAAAACCCGATTGGAAAAAGATCGAGTGGAAACAAGAGAAAGTCTGGAGGACATTCCAGCACCCATTTTCATGCCTTTCTGTGAATTGATATCGGAATTAAGCCAAGACGCCCAAACCATTGTAGAACTGATATTAGACATGCCCCAAAGCGTAGAACAGGCAGCGTTGGCCAAAGGCACCCACCCCCGCAATATACGAGCAGCGTTGCGGTCTTATCTCCGTGTCTTTTTGGGATGGTCTGAAGAGCACGTCGTCCAGACATTTCAGGAAATCGCTGAGGTGATAAATGATTAAACTGTACAAGTATCAGCGTCGAGCAGTCAGGCGAATAGAGCATTTCAAAGGGCGGGCACTTTTGGCCGACGAGATGGGGCTGGGTAAGACCTGGGAGGCTCTTTGGTGGTGCCGAAATCATCCGGAAAAAAGACCAATTATTGTAGTCTGTCCAGCAAACTTGAAATGGGTGTGGGAGATGGAGGCTTGGAAGATTCTTAAGATTCGGGGGGTAGTATTAAGTGGACAAACACCACCCAAGACAGAGAAAAAGGGATTCAAATTACATCGCAAAGAGCTTTACATTATAAATTATGAGATACTAAACAAGTGGGTTCCTTATCTGTGGAAGCTAAGAGCAAAGATTTTGATAGTTGATGAATGTCATTATCAGAAGAGCAGGGGAGCTAAAAGAACGCTGGCTTTGAACAGATTGTCCAAAGGACCCCTAAGAAAAAAACCTACCAAAAAGCGAAAAAGACGCCGAATACCCCATGTGTTGGCTATCAGCGGGACGCCCCTGGTCAATCGACCTGACGAACTATATACATCACTCCGATTAGTACAACCAAGATTATATAAGAATCATAAATTCTTTGCTCATCGGTATTGTAGTCCCGTATGGAGAGAGTGGGGATGGGAATACAAAGGTGCCACCAATATCAAGGAACTACATCGAAAACTCAAACGAGAGATGATGATTAGGAACTTGAAAAAGAACGTGCTCAAGGATTTACCGGCCAAAACCCGTGCCGTGATTCCGATGGAAATTGAGAATCGAAAAGAATATGAGGAAGCCGAAACGGACTTTATCACATGGCTCACTAAGAAGTCCTCAGCCAGGGCCAAACGTGCATCCAAGGCCAAACAATTGGTTCAATTAGGATATTTGAAACGGCTGGCGGCAGATTTGAAAATGAAAAGAGCAATGACTTGGATTGAGGACTTCATGGAGCAGTCCTCAGGCAAACTTGTGCTCTATGCTATTCATAAGAAAATCATCAAGCAAGTCCACGAGCAATATCCCCACACATCAGTTGTAATAGACGGCAGCACGAGCAACAAAAACCGGAAAAGAGCAGTCCAGACTTTTCAGCGTAACAAAAAAATCCGATTGTTCATTGGAAACATAAAAGCAGCCGGGGTAGGGATAACACTGACCGCTGCCCACACTTTGGTATTTGTAGAGTTAGACTGGGTGCCGGGCAATCACACGCAGGCGGAGGACCGTATACACCGCATCGGACAAAAAAACGCTGCCATGATATATTATCTGGTGGCCAAAGATACCATTGAAGAAAAATTATGTAAAATTATTCAAAAGAAACAACGCATTCTTTCGAGAGTATTAGATGGAAGTATCAAAACAAATAAGTTGGATGTATTCAAAGCCTTAAATAAAGCATTATTGAAAGGGAAATGAAAATGGAAATCAGAATTACGATTGCAGCAGCGTATTCAAATGGGCTCGATAAAGAAATAAAATGGTATGACTGGGAATTGTTTGACGAAAAAGGAAAACCTATCGCAAAAGGCTTCCCAAGCCATAGAGACTGTTTTTTCTCACAGAAGCGGAGTGCGATTGCAGCAGCGAAAAGAATGAGAGATACCATTTGGGCAGCTTGTGCCTCTGGGGGAATTCCTATTTATGATATGACTGGCAGAGGTAAAAAGAATTTCAAAAGGAAACTCATAAAATGAAAAAGGATAAAAAGAAACAACGAAAACCAATTAGATTCCAAAAGGCAGTTATGTTTTTCAACGTGCCTATAAATGTCAAATGCCAATTCAAAGCCTATTGCAGCCGTCGGGGTAGAAGCATGACTGAGATGATTATACAAATGATGCAATTAGCTTACAGGCAAGACAAGAGAGCAATAAAGAAAAAGTATGGAGAAAGGAAATGAAAAAGATAGGAATTGTAGGCAGCAGACGACGTAACGCGGCACACGATTTGGACGCAGTGGTAAAAGCGTTTTTTCAAATTTATGAACTTGGTGACAGCATTGTCAGTGGAGGGTGTCCCAAAGGGGGAGATCGCTTCGCAGAAATTATTGCAAGTGTAGAAGAAGTGCCAATTACAATTCATAAGGCCGATTGGAAATTAGGCAGACATGCCGGATTTCTCCGTAACACCACCATAGCTGAAGAAAGTGATGTGTTAATAGCTTGTGTAGCGGATGATCGAAAGGGAGGAACCGAAGATACCATCAACAAATTTCAAAGATTAGGAAAGAGCCAGCATCTATATTTAGTTTGAAAGGAAAAGAAAGATGAAAAAAAGAACATGCAATAATTGTAGAGCATCGACTTCCGACTGTAATTGCGAATTGGGGCATAGGATCCAAAAGAATTATTGGCAAAACATTGCAATAGGAGCAACACCCCAAGAAGAATGTCCCAAGCCCCTGACCATTCCCAACTATATATACGAAGTGAGAAAAGTAAGAGGAATTCTATGAATTTTAGCAACATCTTATCACAACACAATGTAGAAACGGCTCCGGAAGATAATGAGCACGCACGTCCGGGATGGCTGCAATTCGATTGTCCTTTCTGCGAAAAAGATGCAGGGCAATATCACATGGGCTATTCTTTGGAGGGAAACTACGTCAACTGCTACAAATGTGGTTATCATTCTTTAATCTCTACTGTGATGGAATTAACAGAAAAATCCTATCACGATTGCAAAAAGATGTTGGAGGGTATGGAAAAACAAACCTGGGAAAGCAAGACCGTCCGGGGCAAACTCATCATCCCAGACGGGGTAGGAGAACTCAAGAGGGTTCATAAAAAGTATTTGAGAAGCAGAAACTTCGATGTCAAGCATATTCAAAAGACCTGGCAAATCAAAGGCATCTGTATGCATGCCACATTATCCTGGCGTATATTTATCCCTATAATTTACCATGGGGAAATGGTCAGCTGGACTACTCGTTCAGTGTCCTCCGACAATCCTAAGAGGTATATGACAGCACCTAAAGAGCAAGAGGCCGTACCCGCCAAATCTCTGCTGTACGGAGAGGACTACGCCTCCTCCCTTCATTTCTCGATTATAGTTTGTGAGGGACCGTTGGACGTGTGGAGAATAGGGCCGGGGGCGGTAGCCACGATGGGTATGGATTATTCTCAAGCCCAAGTAGAGAAGATCGTGGAATATACCAAGAGGGCGATATGCTTCGACAACGAGCCTGATGCCCAAAAGAGGGCCCAACGATTATGCAACGATATAGCATCCTTTCCGGGAGAGACTTTCAATGTAGTATTAGACGGCAAAGACGCCGCCGAATCGAGCGACAAAGCAATTTGGAAATTAAGGAAAATGTTATTATGAAAAAGTTATGTGCCAATTGTTTACACAGACTTGAATTCTTGAAGCAGGCCCAGGTCTGTATGGGTTGTTTTGAGCACAGCCAATGGGAACCACTTGATAGTCGGGAATCGAAAAAGACAATCACCCCTTCCATAAACCCAAACGCAACAGGACATCGTATACACGATAATGTCTGGGAGGCATTGGTGGGAATATACGACCGATACATGCAAATCGCTTTGACTATGCCGTTGAAGGGCGATATGCCCAATAAAATCTCAGACATGGAGATATTCTTTAATCGCATCGTAGTCATAGGAATAATAGCGTATGACGAACAATTAAAACCCATAGAAAAAGACCTGGGGATAACAAAATAAAAATTATTCCGGAGTTGTCGCCGCTTTTTACGATAATAGATAACATAGGAACGAAACTTTTTGAAAGGAAGGACTTATGCCCAAAATTCGATACAAAACAATCAGACTTCAAGAAAAAACCAAAAAAGTAATAGCACAAGCGAACGCAATCATAATAGAATATCAACAAATAGGACACACATTAACAGTAAGACAATTGTATTACCAATTTGTTGCCCGCAACCTTTTTCCAGAAGATCGGAGATGGGAGTGGACAAAAGGAAGATGGGTAAGAAGTCCGGACGGAACAAAAAACGCTCCCCCCAATTACGACTGGTTATCGTGCACAGTTAATAATGGTAGATTGACAGGCCTAATTGACTGGGAAGCCATTATTGACCGTACCCGAACGCTGAAGAAAAACAACCATTTCGACACTCCCCAAGACATTCTCAACGCAGCTGCTTCCCAATATAAAATAAATACAAGGGCAGACCAAAAATACTATTTGGAAGTATGGATCGAAAAAGATGCCCTGATAGGGGCAATTGAGAAGACTTGTGGAAAGTTAGATGTGCCACATTTCTCCTGCCGGGGATATGTAAGTCAGTCTGCAATGTGGATGGCTGCTAAAAGAATCCTCCGAGAAGAGATGAAAGGAAAACAAGCCATAATAATACATTTGGGGGACCACGACCCCAGCGGGATTAACATGACCGAAGACATTGGAAATCGCTTAGAAATGTTTGGGACAGACGCAAGAGTGGATAGAATCGCTTTGAATATGAATCAAATCCAAAAGCATCTCCCGCATGACCCCGCTAAATTATTAGACCCCAGAAGCAAGGATTACATCTCCAAATATGGGGATTTGTCCTGGGAGCTTGATGCCCTTGATCCTCAAACCTTATCCAATCTCGTGGAAAAGGCCATTTCAAAATATACAGACACTTCTTTAAGAAATATGCATATCTACCATCAGGAAGAGGACCGGGCCAAACTAAAACAAGTGTCTGCTAATTGGGAAAAACTCACCAAGAAAAAGAATAAATAAATTTTATTTTCCCCTTTACTTATCGAAAGGAATCGGTATAGTACGAAAAATGACGAACTCGCCCACACAACAAAATATGAAGGATTGGGAACCGGCCACCTGTCGTGAACTTTGGCGAGTTTATAACGATGGGTGGCTTTCCTTTTTATATAGGAGAATGACATGGAAGATATAGAACACCGACCTATAAGTATTCCTAAAGCCACCATTGACCTCCTGTTAAAACAAGATGAGCCTGCAGGGTTGATGAGTTTATACTTATTTTATTATTACACTGCTATTTGGCAAGAAACTAATCAGCCAAGAGTTACTACCGCTTATGTAGTTAAAGGTTTGAAAATATCAGAAGCAAGGGTCCGGCGATATAAAAAAACTTTACTGAGACTACACCTAATTAAAGAAGTTATAAAGAGGGACGAACAACAAAAAATTACTGGACATTTCATCAGAGTTAGATATTATGTAAGAGCCAGTGTTGCCGAATCCCATAGGGTGGTAAAGCAGAAGGGAAATGCTTATAGTTCTAATAGTAAAACTGTCGTGGCTAAAAACCACGACGAATTGATCTCTTTGGAAAAACCATCTTTTAGTAGTAAGTGTTCCCAGAAGTTAGAAAAAATCATCCGAGCTAAAAGAAGGATATATCGAACAGTTGACCAGAGAAAATGGGCTCAACATTTCCTTACTTTTAGAATAGGTTATGGGCTCAAGAAATCCCGTATCACCAAGGTGCTTAATTGGTATATTGCTCATTTTGGGGATAAATTTGTGCCAGTGGCTTATTCAGCCAAAACTTTTTGCGATAAATTCTTTCAAATAGAGGACGCCCGAAACCGATACAACAAGGACGTTGACGAAGGTCGAATAGCCCCCAAAGTTGTGGGTCGCATAACCAAGCATACTGCAATTACATCCGATAGACAAGGATGCCCTGGAGATTGGTAAAATGGAAAATGAAAAAGAAAGTATAGAGGAGTTCGCAGATGGTAATAGGTTTCTCAGTAACTTTTATCGAAGTCCTATTCATCATCAAGGGATAAACTATCCTACTGCTGAACATTTATATCAGGCTTTGAAAACAACTGAGAGATCCATGAGAAGGAAAATAAGTTCGCTTAATACTCCTGGTCAAGCAAAAAGAATGGGCAAATCAATACTGTTAAGAAAAGACTGGGAGGAAATAAAAATTACAGCTATGAGGTGGGTGATTGGATTAAAGTTTGATCAAAATTTATATTTACAACAACTTCTTCTTGCTACTGAAGACAGAGTTTTAATAGAGGGTAACTGGTGGCACGATAATTTTTGGGGGGATTGCGGTTGTCCTAAATGCAAACAAATCGAGGGTAAAAATAATCTCGGTAGGATTTTAATGAGAAAAAGGAAGCGTATTAAAAAGAGACATTGAACAATAAATGAGAATAGAAAAGAAAACCGACAACGATGAAAGACGAGTGTTGACCGGCATGATTGTAGATAAAATTGTGTTGGGCCGGATTTTCTCTAAATACGAACCAGGCATGTTTCAATCCAAATGGGCTAATCTTATTGCTCAATGGTGCATCAAATACTATAAGAAGTATGAGAAAGCACCTTTGAATCAAATTGAGGAATTATACGAAAGATGGTCCACTAAGTCTAAGGATAAACATACCATCAATTTGGTAGAGAAGTTTTTAAGCGGGTTGTCCGAAGAGTATGAACAGACCGAAAAAGAATCGAACAGCGATTATCTCATAGATGTGGCTGGTCGCTATTTCAATCAGGTCAAAATTAAAAGACTAATAGAAAACGTAGAAAATGAATTGGAGGACGGTGCCCCCGAAAAAGCCACAGAGCAAATTGCTTCCTACAACCAGATCGAGATGGGCGTGGGAGAGGGGATAGATATTTTACAAGACAAAGAGGCCATACGAGAAGCCTTTTTAGATAAGCAGGAATCTTTGATAACCTATCCGGGGGCGTTAGGCAAATTTTTCAAGCCTGCTTTAGAACGTGATGCCTTCATAGCTTTCGTAGGTCCGGACAAGGTGGGCAAATCATTCTGGTTGATAGACATTGCTTATCGTGCCATGACTCAACGAAAAAGAACAGCTTATTTTGAGGCCGGGGACCAAAGCAAAAACCAGGTTATGAGAAGATTGATGACGCGGATTTGTCGCCGTCCGATATACTCTGGCAAAATAAAATTTCCTACCTCTATAGAATACGTCAAGGAAATAAAACAATGTGAAGTGGATTGGGATGTTGTTCGTTTTCCTAAAAGAATGTCTTGGCAATACGCTTATAAAAAATGCCAAAAACTTATGAGGGTAAAAATCAAATCCAAGACTTCTTATTTTCGTTTATCTTGCCATCCCAATTCTACTCTGTCTATAAGAATCATTCAGAGTGTTTTGCAAAACTGGGCCAGGGATGGATGGGTGCCGGACGTTATCGTGATAGATTACGCGGATATATTGGACATGAGTCATTCTCAGTTAGAAGGTCGGGACCTAATAGACGAGACGTGGAAGAGGTTGCGTTCTCTCAGCCAAATCTATCACTGCCTGATAGTTACAGCCACCCAGAGCGATACGGCTGCCTACAGCACGCGAGTCATTACTAAAGAGAATTTCTCTGGGGACAAGCGAAAGAATGCTCATGTAACAGGTATGATAGGACTGAATCAAACGGATGAGGAAAAAAAGGACGGGGTAACAAGATTGAATTGGGTAGTATTGCGAGAAGGTAAATTCCGGGAAACCAAATGTGTATATGTAGCTGGATGTCTGGACGTGGCTTGTCCAGCGATTAAAAGTTGTTGGTAATTTTGAAAGGAAAAGAAAATGTATAGACTCAAATCTAAAAATCTAAAGGGGGGAGTTACTTCACTTGACATCACTCAAGACTTCCCTACCAAAGCTGAAGCGAAAACCGCTGCTGAAGAGGATAGGGGAAAGGAAATCAAATGGAAGGTCAAGCGTGATCCCAGCGGTAAGAAAAAGAAAATAACCTCTGGAGAGGTAGAGGGGGTGGTGTATAACATCACCAAAATAAAATCTGAGAAAACAGAAAAGGAAATCCCCCAGACCAATGAACCTCGCAGTGCAAGGGACTTCGTGGAGGACATGATTAGTGATGGTCGTACGCCTAAAGAGGTAATGGCGGTGGCACAAAGTTGCCGCTGGAAACACCATTTACCGGCCATTAAAGATGTTCTTGAAGAATTTTCCAAAAAATAAAGAATTTATCACAACAAACAGGGACTTCTTACGATAATAGATAACATAGGAACAAAAGAAGAATTAACTTATTTTGGAAAGGGCAGAACAGTGGGAAAGAACGCAATGAAAATCTCGAAGGAAAAGGCAGTGAAGGTGTTTGAATACTTCGGTTTCAAAACAGCTTCCAAGTGGAACGCGGAGAAGATGACAGACAAGTTGACTACCGTCCTCGAATCCATCGATCCGAAGGTCAAGATCAAGAGCAAAAAGGTCAAGGCTCTCGTCCAGGAGCTTTTGGCTGCCGACAGCATCGTCGTGGCGGCCAAAAAGAAAGACCCCGAATCGGAAGAGACCACCGACAAGGCCAAAGACAAAAAGGCCGAAAAGAAAGCCGCCCCCGCCAAGAAGAGGGGCACCACCCGCCTGGATGCGGCAGTGAAGGTACTGATGGGTATGAAGAAAAAGGGTCTGACCACAGAAGAGGCCGTTGCCCAAAGTGATGCCGCCTATGTAGAAAAGGGCGGCACGTCGAATATGAATGAATCCAACTATTCGTTCAAATTGGCGGCAAGGGTCCTGGAAGTGGCTGAGTTGGTCGTCTTCTCGGAGGATCGAAAGGCCGTCAAGCCTGCATAAGCTCTTCATAAGTAGTGATTTGGACTGGCGTTAGCTTTCCCTTTCGACAGTCCAAATCCTATTTTATTTTTTGCTTGTAATTTTCGTGGTTGGGAATTTGACGTGAAAAATTTATTCGGCAAAGAATCAAAATGGATTTACCAAAGAACTACCGATAACAAGACTCGATATATTCTTGGGAAGGAAGGAATCCAGCCCTTAGTTTGCATAGGCGTAAACCCCAGTACAGCAGAACCTGGAAAGTTGGACCCTACCCTAACTCGTGTAGAAAGATATGCTAAAAGATTGAAGTATGATGGGTGGATCATGATCAATCTTTACCCCCAACGTGCTACCAAACCCGATGATTTGCACCCAAAAATTGACGAGTGGATATTCAAAAGGAACATGTTTCATATTACCAGTCTTGTCCGTCGAAAATTCGCCAGACCTTTAACGGTGTGGGCAGCGTGGGGAACTTTGATAGAAAAAAGATCCTATCTAATTAGAGGTCTGAGGGGTCTTTATAATATATTTGACAGAGATAAATGGGTGTCTATTGGAGGGCTTACTATGAAAGGCCATCCTCGTCATCCTCTATATACCCTTTATAATGCTCCAATAAAACGATTTGGAATAAAAGCCTATTTGGAAGCACAAGAGGCAGGCATATGAAAGCTGGAGAAAAAACATATGGGGCTGCGATAAGTATAAGGGGCGATTGTTTGAATTGTCCTCTCCCTTTAAGTATAGACACATACTTCAATTGCCTTACTGATTGTCACCATTGTTATTCCCGCCGATTAAATCGAACCTGGGGCACCGACCTTAGACCCGCTGACCCGGACCAGGTGAGAAAAAAATTAGAGAATGGACTGAAAAATAAAAATCCCCGGTCATCTTTGGCTTGGGCTTTATATCATAAGAAAACCCTGCGATTAGGGAACCGCACTGATCCTTATCAAGATGCAGAAATCGAACACAAAATCACCCGTCGAGTTATCAAACATCTAATTGATTTGGAATGGACTTTTGTAATTCAAACTAAATTCCTAAACAACATGCTTCGGGATTGGGATTTATTGGAAAAGGCAAACGATGAAAGATTATTAACGGTGATGCCTGTTATCTCTCCGGGGGGAGAATATGATTGGGAAGTGTTGGAAAGAAAAAGAACTTCTTCAATCCAAATAAGATTAGCGGTCATTAAGGACATGATAGAAGCGGGGTGGAATGTAGGTGTGAATGGAGAGCCTTTTATTCCTGGACTCCATACTCCCACTCACTTCTACCTTATGATAAGGCGATTGAAAAAGGTAGGGGTGCAGAGTTATAATACCTATAATTTACATCTCAATGATTGGAACGCTAAACGTATGCATTCTATAGGATTGGACATCGAGAAAATATGGAGGATGAATCAAGATAAAAACTGGGCCCCGATTCAAAAAGAACTTTGTCAAATCGCTCAACAAGAAGGTATGATTTTGGGATGCCCCGATTTTGTCAATACCGGACCGGAATGGGTGGAGCAAACTAATACCTGTTGTGGCATTCAGGTTCCCAACCCATCTAAGTTCAATACCCATTGGTGGAAAAAGCAGTTGCAAAAGGGACACTCCCCCAATAAAGTATTAAAACAGACCTGGGAGGGTATTGGGGATGAGAAGTTGGGTGAGAGCATAGTCAAGGGGTATACTTGTGGCCATTATACAATGAAAGATGCAAAAGTATTATGAAAGGAAAAGAAGATGGGAATTAGAGTAGTCGAAGTGGAAGAAAAAGAAAAATGGGCAGATGTAGACAAATTAAAACCGGGGGACACTTTTGAAGATGATGAGGGCGATCCCTTTTTAGTTACAAATGTGGGCAATGAAGATGAGGGGATGAAATGGTTAGTGGTGAAATTAGAAACGGGAAAGACATCCGCTGTAGAGGATGATGAGAGAATCTTACTCACGAGTTTAATACTGACAAAAGAAAAATGATAAGAAAAAATACGCCAATTGAGACTTACGATGTCCGGGGCAGGACGGTTTATGTTAAGAGGGAAGACCTATGCACTGAGCCGCCGGGACCCCCTTTTAGCAAATGCCGGGGATTGTATGCCAAGTTGAAAAAAATGCAAAGGGACGAGGGCGTGAAGGTGGTTGGTTATGTAGAGACTCCTATTTCAATGGCTGGATGGGGTGTGGCGTGGATAGCACAGAAATTAGGTTTGAAAGCTGTAATCTTTGATCCACAATACCTCCACACTCCACCGCCTTCTATTGAAGTTCACAGGAGAAAATGGGCCCAGTTCAACCCTGACATTATTCCTATCAAAGCAGGGATGACTTGTGTTAATCAACATATCGCTAAAAGAATGTTGAGAAAAGAGTATGGGAAAGATGCCGTGATGCTTCCTATCGGCATTCCTTTCCGAGAGACTGTATTGGAAACGGAAAAGGAACTTCACCGTTTGATAGATAGTCCCGCCTGGGAACTTCCGAGAAAATGGCGTCCCGATTACATTATAGTTTGTGTGGGGTCTGGAACCATCTGTGCAGGATTGTTGCGGGGATTGGTATGGGAGAGATATAATCGGTTGATAGGAGTGATGGCTTACGATAAAAACATGAGAAAGAAAAGGAAGTCTATCTTTGCCAAAGCTGAAGTGAAGGACTCTGATACTCTCTTTTCTGATAAAGTGGAATTTACGCTGATAAATGAGAAATGGGAATATACTGAATCCTCTTATGCTACGTGTCCTTTCCCTTGTCATGGTTTTTACGACCTAAAAGCATGGGATTGGCTGGTACGGCATATTGACACCTTGAAAGGGACTGTGCTGTTTTGGAACATAGGGAGTGAAGCATTATGATAGGCGAATATGAGTGAGGACAAGTACACATTCCTAACCAACGTCCGGCCCGGCTAGTCGGCCCGACGCCCGGAATGTGATATTGAAGCTGAAACGCAAGATGAAAGAAGGAGAAAGAATAATGAGTAACGACACTGTAGTAACTGATTTTGTAGATGGCCTTGACTCTGATGCTCTTCTGGTGTGGTGCGATATTATGGATGTGCCGCACAACGTAGATGACTGGCGTGGCGTAGATGAAACCCTTGACGACGACCATCCCGATAAGACGGAGGATTTAAGGATAGTCCTGATAGCCAAGTTCCTGCTTACTAAGGCTGACACAGATGTTCGAGAGTGTACCAAGTGTGGAAATGAAGCAGACTGTATTGAGGGCGTATGCCAGTCATGTGTTTTGGCAAGAGAAATGCCAATATCTTCTGTTGACCTTACCCGCCACATAGCCAAAGGCGAACAACGGAAGTGATTGAAGCTGAAATGGAAAACGAGAGAAGACAACAGGAATGCAACGACAAACTTCAAACTGA
>SDBV01002754.1_pt1 | contig 26211 bp, 30 predicted proteins | sample 2277081 | NCBI WGS metagenome assembly SDBV01 (sample SAMN10402039, study PRJNA504765) | marine sediment metagenome | isolation source: marine sediment core GS10_PC15, 223 cmbsf | place: Arctic Ocean: Southern Knipovich Ridge | collected 2010 | reverse complement strand
AATACAGTATGTTTCCAAAGGGCCTTAAGGTTTCTAAACATCAACAAGATAATTTTTATCATCACAGAGAGAATTCTTTGATTTTTTCGGAAATCCTTCTGGGAATTCCTACACTTTCAAACGGGCAATTCAACAGAATCATATATAACAGCGCAAAGCGTAATAACAATTATATCGAGTAGATTGTGCCTTTTGTTATCTTCTCGCGAATCAGTAAGATTTTCGAAATGACTAATGATTGAGTTAGACCCCATAGAATCCTCCCAGTTATAACATTGAGAGAATTATTGAATAACTCCTAGAATATGTCTAAATTTCATAGTGATATACTAGATATTTGTTTAGTGCATATGCGTTTGCCCTGGCACTCAACCGTATGGACCTTGCCTTGTCCTGATTAATCACTATCCGCAGAGTTTCTCCTTCATGCCATTTTTCCCCGAATGGCTTTTTACCCATGGCTTTCCTTACTTTCAGAATCTTTTTCATCTCGTCACTGGATGGCAGTATGCTACTGTTGTGACTGTTATCCTTAGCTGCCGCTATATCTCTTGAATCCGTTCTAGTAATTGCTGATTGGTTTCCTGCAATTACTAAATTAGGGTATATAGCTTATTGGCCTTCTTTATACAGAGCAAAGACTTGCTTCTTTGTCAGCTTCTTTGGGTCTTTGCCTTTCCCTCCCATGCCTTAAATATGTCAAAGGGTTCATTGAAAGTCTAGTTTTTATGCTTTTTAATACACCTCTCTTATAACAGCTGAATAACTACTATTTTAGTATATTCTAAAATAAGTTATTATATTCAACTTTTAAAAATAAATCCAAAAATGAATTTTCAGTCGCATTTATTATATTAATATTATTTGCTTCAGCCTCTTTTTTTATTTTTTTGTATACCTCCCAAAGTAAATAAATTGAGTAACAATAATCTCCAAGATAGCCAGTAAAATCACCCCATGCGTCATATTTCTTATCTGTCATTTTGTTCATATGTTCTTTATAAAAATGCATATTAGATGATTTTTTAAATATCTCAATAAAATTATGGTCAACTCCAAGTAAATAAATATTTTTAATTCTAAGATACATTGCTAAATATATTGCTACATGTACAACAGTATTTATTGATGGTAATTTTTTAGTAAAATCAATTGGATAGATTCCCCCTTTTGAATACTCTATTATATTTTTATTTTCCAAAATATTATTTTTTAAACACAATTTTGAATCATAATCAACCATAACAGTTTTTGTTGTATTAGATTGTGAATTATTCTTATATTGATTAAAACCTTCAAGAAGCTGTTCTTCTGTCAATGGCGGATGACTGGGTGCATAACAATGAAAATAAGGATTTATTAATTTAAAATCTTTATGTAAGTAAAAACAACTTACACTTATACAAAACTCATCTTTTAAATATCTCAAATCCATATTGTTAATTGAAGGTCCTGTAGCAAGAATAAAACATCGTTCTACATTATTGTATTTATCTTTTAAATGCTTATTTTCAGGATGTAATATTTTATTCTTATTAATTGATATATTATATTTGAGATTTAAATATCCAGGAGGTATTATCCATTTTTTCAAAAATTCTTTCAAACTAATATCCTTTAAAGTCTTGTTTTTTTATAGTGCTAATACTTTTACCCGTAGGAACCCCCCAATACTGGCAATAAGAACACAAAGGTATCTCTTTTCTTTTTCCCATTTTATGATACTCAAGCCATTTTTTTCGTAAATCTCCATTCCACATGTCTGCAAGATTTTTATCTTTAATATTTCCTAAAACACCTAACCTCAAAGGATCAAAGCGAACACAAATTGAGACATCTCCGTCTTTATTAATTGCTAAATGATTTAAAAAGTCCAGGCATATTCCTATTTCAGAAATCGTTGGATCTTTTTCATAGTTAAAACTTCCCTCTGGTGCATGAAGATTTCTTCTTGCACAAATCAAACCTAAAGAGGTATATCTTTCCTCATTTTCTATTTCACCATTTAATCGAAGAATTACATTTGGTTTTTTATCTTTTTTAAGTTCTAATAATTTCATAATCTTTTCATATTGATCATCTGACTCTTTATCATTTTCAACAATAGATATTGCAATAGTATCAAGATTATCTATTATTTCATCTGATTTCTCTACAAGTAATTTTCCATTTGTAACAATATTCTTAATTTGTTTATTAAATAGCTTCACAGCTTCACCAAATCGTGGATATAGTAATGGTTCACCATTATTATGAAGTTGAACAATTATATTTTCAGGAACTTGTTTTGATATTGATTTGACTAATTCAAAATCCATATCTCCATAATTAAGTTTTATCTCAGGGTAATCTTTATCTATCTTTCTTCTTCCACACATCCAACAATCTTTATTGCATCTGCTGGTTAATTCAATATTTATAGTTGTTAATCCATTTAAATTATTATTAATCATACTTCACCTTATTTTGGTTTTTTCGCAATGGAAATCAACATACCTTCTTTAGAAAACCTGACTAACTTACTTTCCTTTTTCATTTTTTCTGGAGTTACAAAAGCTATTATTTTTATAAATATTTTCAACCATGGCATTTTCCAAAGAAAAGGCAATTGAATAAAAGTATTAGATTGAACATCGTCAAATCCATTAATATAGAATATTTTTTGAAGCGATTCTTTTGTAAATGGAGTCCTATGTGTATAATCTTCATAAAACATTTTATAGATAGATTTCCAATCTGGTACCATAGTTATCACTAATCCTCCAGGTTTCAAAACTCTATATATTTCATTTATAATCTTTTCTGGATAATAAAAATGCTCAAGTACAGATTTTGAAAATACATAGTCAAATGTATTTTCTTTATATGGCAAGGTTTCTTCAATATTACTTACTTTAATTTCAGCATTCGGGCATAGCTTTTTTGCTTGATCTGACTGATCTACACCAAATCCAATCATTCCGTATTCTAAAAATATTTTTAAAAAATCACCACGCCCGCATCCAAGATCTAATATCTTTCTATCTTTTACAAGTCGATATTTTAATATTAAGTAATTAATTAATTTTTCTGGATATGATGTGTATGGTCGATCTTTTTTATTATAAATAACTTTAACATAATCTCTACTATTTGGACTCATTGGTAACCTCAACAAATTCTATATAGGTTCCTTCAGGAGCACAACAAAAACAAACTTTTGCATATCCATCTGGCGACAAATAAGGTTTTGACAGAAACTTCACACCCTTTTTACTTAATCCTGAGTATACTTCATCAATTTTAAAAACTTCAAATGCTACGTGCCCTATTCCAATATCATTTATTTTTCGATTAATATATTTACCTTCCGGTTCTTTATATTCTAATAGCTCAATTAATTCTTTTGAACCAGGTATTTTCATTTTAACAGTAGTTAAACTAACATTTTTTAATCCAAGCATATTATCTATAAATATACCATTTTCAAGAGACTGTTTTATTACTTTAAAACCCAATTTATCTCGATAAAATATAAGAGATTTTTCTATATTCTTAACAATAATACCTGTATGTCTTATAGTTTTAATCATTTTTTATCTTATTATAAATCGTTTTAATCTTGTTTCTTCTATTATCATTTCTCGATTAAAAGATATTACAAATATTAAATACTCTGCAATTTCTTCTGGTTCTAATAAGGTAGTATAATCTTGATTAGGAATCATTTTTCCCATATCTGTCTTTGAGCCGCTTGGCGAAATACAATAAGTTCTAATATTATAGTCTTTGAACTCATCGTACAATGCTCGTGAAAAACCGAGTACTGCATGTTTAGCCATGCAATATAGAGATGTATTTCTAAATCCTGAATATGATGATGAAGATCCAATATTAATAATTCGTCCCCATTTTTTATTTTTCATATCCTTCGAGAATTCTTTTAATAAAACATAATTCGATTTAATTAATATATTAAAAGTTTTATATAAATCATCCAAAGTTGTTTCATTTATTGGCTTTACAATAAAACATCCTGCACAGTTAACCAGAATATCAATACTGCCTATTGCACTACGTACTGTACTAATAATATTATTAGTATCATCGTCTGATTCTAAATTCCCTTCTTTATAAAAGACATTTACAGAAGTTTTATTTGAAATATCAATCGTTAACTCTTCTAATTTATTCTTACTTCTTGATGTTAAAAATAAATTAACGCCATATTCTGACATTTTTTTAGCAATTGCGTTTCCAATTCCGCCAGTGGCTCCAGTAATTAAACAATTTTTTCCTTTAAGTAATTTATAGTCCATTTTTTACATTTCTAAATAATTCATTAATATAATGAGAATTTTTCCTTGTTAGATATTCAAAATAGCGAAAATCATCAGGAGAATCAATCTCATATGATCTTGGAGTTATGTACCCAAAAACTTTATCGCCATGTATTTTATTGTTTTTTAAAATATATTCAGTTTTTAAAATATCAATATACCCATTAGGATCATATGTTTTTTTAAATTCTTGTCTTGGAATATTATAATCATCTAAATTGAAAGAGCCTGTAACTACATTTTTTAATCTTCTATCTTCTATTTCAAACATTTTATATGCTGATTGTGACATTTCATGAACTGATCTTAAAGAAGTAAATCCATCAGTTTTTTTGAATATTTTAATACATTCATTTAAAAGATTAATATCTCTAAAAGGAGTAGTAGGTCTTAAATGGACTATATATTGAGGCTCATATCTCTCATTATTCTTAAACCAATTTAACGCATGTATAATAAATTCATAATCTGTGCTATTATCTTGAGATATTCTTTCTGGTCTTAAAAATGGAACTTCTGCTCTATAATTCTTTCCAATATCAGCATATTTCTCAGAATCAGTTGATAATACAACACGATCTATTTCTATCGTCTTCAAAGCTGCACAAATGCTATATGCAATTAAAGGATGACCGGATAATTTAATTATATTCTTATCCGGTACACCTTTTGATCCACTTCTAGCTGGAATTAAGCACAGAACACACATTTTTTACTCTTTATCTCGAACTACTTGAAAATGGGATATGCCCTCTTAATTTTTTAGCAATTGGAATTTCCTTCTCAAGAACAGTTATTTCTCCATTTCCCATTGCTTTTTCAATTTTTCTTACTGCGCCAACTAATTGTTTCAGTCCTGATGGTTCAACAGATGCAGCTTGATCAGAACCATACATAGCTCTATCAAGTGTTATATGTCTTTCAAGAGAAGTAATATCCAGAGATACTGCCGCATATGATACAGCTAGCCCAACTTCGTGCCCACTATACCCCACATCACATTTATATCTATCTCTAAGCGTTTTTATACAATTTAGATTAGCATCCTCATCGTTCATTGGATAAGTAGATATACAATGCATAATCTCAAAAGGACAGTCTTCTTTTTTGAATATTTCCACAGCCCTATCGATTTGATCAAGTGTTGACATTCCGGTTGATATAAATGTTTTCTTTTTTTCAGAAGCAACTTCTTTTAAAAACTCTTCATATGGCAACATTGCCGATGCAATTTTATTATATTTGCAATTAAACTGCCTTAAAAACTTCTGACTCTCAATATCCCAGCCAGATGCGAACCATTCAATCCCTTTTACTTTGCAATAAGCATTAATTTCTTTATAGTCATCAAGACCAAATTCCAGACCTTCTTTTTGTTCTCTTTTTGTCGTACCCCATGGTGATTCTCTTGGAGCATCAAGTTGTTCTTTTGTATACACAATACTAATTTTTCGCTTCTGGAATTTAACAGCATCACAACCTGCATTTACTGCAACATTAATAAGATCTTTTGCAATTTTTAAATCTCCGTTATGATTTATTCCTATTTCAGCAATAATGAAAATACTCATTTTATTCTCCTTCATTTTATAAATATTTAATTATTGACTTCAATAATTTTGCACATCCTTTCATATTCTCTTTTAATTACATCAAAATTATCATCTTCCCATACGATTTTTTGGTACTTTGTAAAAAATGGATATTGGGATCCAGGGGTTAACCCTTGTGAAATATAATACTCAATTGATGTTGCCCCATTACCACTAATTTGTTTAAATGATATAAATCTTACAGCTTTGTTATAATACGCTAAAGATGTACAGCCATTATTAATAGTTAGATTTAAATAACTCAATTCATAAAGAGCCATTCTTAATTCAATATTCCATGATATTTCTTTGAAAATAATATATTTTTTATGTAATTCTGATAATGGTAAAAAAGCTGTTTCAGTGTCCTGGACAAATACAGGAAAATATTTCTTTTTATCAATAACATCCGCAAATTTGATCCATTCTTTTATGTTTGAGTTTCTATTTGTTTCATATAAACTAGTCCTTAAAGTAATTGTTATTAATTTCTTATCTTGTAATTTATTTATTGATATCCATTCCCTAATATATTTTTTTGCTTCTTGTGTTGCTTCAAAGGTAGATTTAGTACTTTTTGGCACTCGTAATAGATGTTTTATGCTATAAGCTGCAGTTGGCGGATTAAGTATATAATTTTTCGGATACATCGAGAAATACGCTCTTTTCTCCCAGTGCTTTTTTGCATCTATCCTATCACTACATAATGTAAAACCTTTTACTGAAGGAAGAAGTCTTAACATGGGTATTAATATTTGATGTTTTCGCCAATGAAGATTATCTTGATTTATATCACTCTTAGACATTGAATTATATATTACTAATGTGTTTTCTCTATAGCCCTGATATTTTTCATATCCAGGAACTATAATAATATATAAGTATTTTTTTCCGCTTTCCAATCTAGCATTCTCTGCCATAAAAAGAAAATTAGCAATATCATATGTTACCGGGCAAGCTGCTAAATCATAAAATGCATATAAATAATTGTTATCTAATTTTAATATTCTTTTTAATATTATTCTTACCCTTTTTATTACTAACTTGACTATTTTTATTGAATTAGATACTAGCGTTTTTTTATTCCTTACTTTTCCAAACAGTATTCTTACACTTTTTCTAATTCCGTATTTTTTTATCTTCTTTATATAATAAACGATATTCAATTTCCTCCTATCCATTTAGTTTACTCATAGAATAAGAAAAATATCTATTTTAAAGGTTATTAATAATTTCATTTTTAGCTATTGGTACATTCCCAATACGAGAAACCTGAATAGCAGACGCTATAGATCCAAGATAAGCAGAAATCCAGATATTATTACTTACACACATAGATAAAGATGCACAGGCCATAAACGAATCTCCTGCACCAGATTCATCTTTTGGATTTCTATTAAATGATGGCAATCTGTCCGTTAACCAGTTCTCAGTTTTTGCAGCGTGTATAAGAACCCCTTCAGCGCCAAGAGTAAGTAGAATATTATCTGAATTCGATTTCTTTCTTAATTTTTCTACTAATACAACAAGACCGGAATTATTATCATTTAAAGCAAGTCTTGCCTCCCTTTCTGTAGGAGTTAGTAATCTCATTCCCTTAAAGCGAGAAACATCACCCATCTGAGAAGATGATTGACTATCTGCAACCATCATAACAAAATTAGTTTTAAATAAATCTATTAGAATATCAACTAAAACCTGAGGTAAGCAACCATAATTAAAATCTGAAAAAATAACTAAATCAATATCATCAACAATATTTTTTACATCATTAATTATTATTTCTTGTAATTCTTTAGATATATCATGGTGATGAAGATAATTTACCCTTAACAAGTTCTTATTATTTGCTCTGTATCGTTGTTTTCTAATTGTCGGTCTTGTATCATCAATAAAAATATGCTTTATTACTTTATATTCAGAGAGTTTTTTTTCAACATATTTACCAGAATCATCGTTGCCAATAATTGATAAAAAATGTACTTCAGCTCCAAAACTAGCTGCATGAGCTGCAACAATTCCGGCTGCTCCTAAAAAATAGTCTGTCATTAGCGGAGTAACCACAATAGTCGGATCTTCCCGCGATACACCTACAGCTTCACATGTAATATATTCATCTATTATTGTATCTCCAATTACTATTACTTTTAAACTATCATATTTGTTTATTGTTTCATTTACTTTATCCCTTACTATATTATGACGCTTAAAATAATCGTGTGAATTTATATCAATTTTTCTTCTTTCCTGTAATCTCTCATTTTTAATAAGTTCTAAAGATGAAAATGTTACATCCCCTGAACTGAATAATAGTTTTCCACCATAAGTTTCGACAATTTGTTCTTCTGAATTAAACAGATTTTCATGTTCTTTACCTTTTACAACAATATCAGGTTTTAACTTTTTTATAATTTCTTCAGGTTGCATATACATAATAAATGCATAATCTACCCAGCTTATTGCTCTTACACCTTCAAGACGAAGATCCTCAGAAATTATTGTATTTCCAATCTTGTCAGATAAAACTCCAACAACAAGAACATCAGAACATTCAGCAGCAAATCTTAATAATCTTAGATGTCCTGGATGAACTATATTAAAATTACCCGAAACAAAACTGACTTTCTGACCAGGTTTTATTTCTTGCTTAATACTTTCTATTGTTTGTTTTTCCATTTTAAAAATTCTTTAAATATTTTTATCGATTTCTACAACTGCTCTTTCAATTTTTCGAGAATAAATATCTTCTATAGCACTATTTATATCTTTAAGGAAATAACTTCTACTAAGTAATTTCTTAAAAGGTAGATGACCTTTTTTATAAAGTTTTGCAAACTCTGGTATATCCTTATCAGGATTACAGCCCCCACCCCAGGAACCTTTTATCTGTTTTCCACAAATTAAATCATAAGGATCTAATTGGATTTTTTCTCCTTCTTTTGGATGTGAAGCAAAAACACACAATCCACCATTATTTTTTACCGACTTAAAAGCCTGTTCAATTGTAGTTACGAATCCTGCGGCATCAATGCTGTAATCAACACCAATATTATCCGTTAGCTGTCTTATCATATCTACTGGGTCATTATCTCTACTATTTATGGTAACATCTGCACCAATACTTTTTGCTAATTCTAATTTTCTTTCTTCTACATCAACAACAATTGTTTTCTTAAAGTCATATAATTTTGTAGCTATTAGCGAACTTAAACCAATTCCACCCATACCATATATCACTATAGTTTTATCTTTTTCCGGTTTAAGTTCATTTATAACAATACCTGCACCTGTTGGAATAGCACAACCTAGTAAAACACCTTCCTTCATGGGAACACAATCAGGTAATTTTATACATCTGTTCTCTGACACAATTGAATAATCACTAAAAGTAGTAACGGGACCTGCATTAATATTTTTATTACCCAATTTATATGTTGTTCCTCCTGCATCAATGCCTTGTCCTTTTATCCAACCTAATACAACTTTATCACCTGGAATTATTTTTGAAACATCTGGTCCTGTTTTTTCTACAATCCCTGTTGCTTCATGTCCTAACATATGCGGAAGATATTTATCCTCACCCCTATCTCCTCTTATTTCATTTATCTGACTATGACAAATACCACTATAAGCTATTTTTACAAGAATTTGACCTCGTTTAAGTTCAGGTATTTCAATATTATTTTCAATTACTAGTTTTTCACCAGTTTTATATAGTATTGCAGCTTTCATCAGCATTAAGTATCCCTACTTTTATAAATTCATTTCAATTATTTCTTGCAAATTGCCTTTATAGTTTTAATCAGGTTTTTCGGTGTTAATCCAAGTTTATTACAGATCTCTTCATAACTTCCATAATAATGAATGAAATTATTAGGAATATTTAAAAATATTCTATTCTTAATTAATACACCTTCTACACATCTTAGAACCTCATCACCAACTCCACCGAATTCCATATGTTCTTCAATAACAACAAACTTGCCTGTCTTTTTAACGCTTTTTCCCACTGTCTCATAATCAAAAGGTTTGATAGTTGGAACATATATTATTTCAGGATCAATTCCAATATTTTTTAGAGATGGAAGTGCATTCATAACAGTTTTTAATTGAGGACCCGCAGCAATTATTGTGATATCTTTCCCAGACTTCAATATTATTGCTTTTCCAAAAATTATTTTTTTTTCATCAATATCAACATTATGTTTATGTTCTGGTAAACGAAAATAAGTCAACTTATCATTTCTATAAGTTTTTTTAAAAATTATTTCAAATTCCTTTGGCATAGCCGGATAAACAATTTCAGTCCGTGGTATATTTTTCAAAATCCCAATATCATCATAACAATGATGAGTACAACCAAGTCCAGCATAATCAAAAGCACTTCCGACTGTAACCAAGTTACCTCCAAGTTCCTGATAACAAAAATCGAGTTTTATTTGCTCTAAAGATCTCTCTGTGAGAAAAGGTGCAATTGTATGGGCAACAGGATAAAAACCAGTGTGATATAATCCAGCCGACATACTTACAATTGTCGGTTCTAAAATACCTATGTTATAAAATCTTCCAGGACAAGCCTCTGCAAAAGGTTGTAATATGAAATGACTAATATCCCCTATCAAAACTACAAGTTTTTTATCATATTCTCCAATGTTTTTCATTAAACTTGCAAAAGCATTTCTCATCTATGAAAGTTCCTCAATTATTTTCTTATACTCTTCCTCATTTGGAATTCTATGATGCCATGAACCATGAGTTTCAAGGAAACTAACACCTTTACCTTTAATGGTATTAGCAATTACTGCTAATGGTTTACTACTATTTTGATTATTCTTGAAATAATTATAGGCATTGTTTAATTCTTCATCACTGTGCCCATCCACAACAGCAACTTCCCAACCAAAAGATTTCCATTGATTTATAATATCTGGATGTGGCAATATTTGCGCTGCAGATCCATTATAATCTATAGTAACACATAAATTATCCAACCTTAGATTCTGCGCAACTAGCGCAGCTTCCCATATCGTACCTTCATGACACTCTCCATCACCACATAATACAAATACTTTATTATTTTTATTCTTTATTTTCTCTCCAAGTGCAATACCAATTGAAAAAGGAAAACCATGTCCTAAAGAACCTGTTGAAGCTTCAACTCCTGGAACTTTTGTGCGGTCAGGATGTCCGCCAAGAATTGCATTGAATTTACCATAATCTTTGATATCATTTTCAGAAATAAATCCATATTTCTTCAACACAATAAATAAAGCTGCTGCTCCATGCCCCTTGCTTAATATAAAATAATCCCGCCCTTCCCATTCAGGATTTTTTGAATCATATCTCAAATGATTTTTATATATATTTTCAATTATATCAATTATTGAAAAAGAACTTGGTATATGGCCTTCCTTTGCTCGCGTTATCATTTCAACAATTTTTTTCCGTAGATCATTATTCATAAATATCACATACTAACTTTTTTTTCCAACACCCATACCGATTATATATTGCGACATATTATAATATCCAGTATGTACAACTTCATCGTTCATAGAAAACATAAACACATTATAGAAATACTTCTCCAGATCTTTTTTTAATGCCTTGTGTGATTTTAAATTAATATGCCCTTCTCTACTACCTTCACTAGCATATTTTTTAGATGTGATATTCGGTGTACCTAAAATTAAAATACCATTCTTAGATAATGATGAAACAATATTATAAAGAAATAGATCATTTTTCTCAGGTGGAATGTGTTCAATTACATCAAGGGAATATGCAGCTCCATAAGTTCCATACACAGATTTTTCTGTTATATCAATACATTCAAAAGAACAATTTAAATCAGAGAGACGCTCTTTATTATCGTCCATTAATAATGGCTCCCAATCAACTGCATGTATTCTTTCAACTGTTTGTGCAACTAATGGTAAACCAAAAGCATCACCTACTCCTATTTCCAATACATTTTTTTTGCCTTCTAACATCTTGGCTACAAACTTATACCGAGATAATAGAAAAAGCAAATGTTTTGGATCATTATTATAAATATGGGTTGTATAGGCACCAAGTCTAGCCGGCTTTTTTATATAATTATCAAATTGTATTTGATTTTGTGATTCTTTAGCTTTCATATTATATTCCTCTTATTTAATTTTATATATACTACTGAAAACATCTACCTTGTCCTCCGTCAGCCAGGAACGAAGAACCAACCACAAAGCCTGAATATTCAGAAGCAAGGAACACTACCATCTTTGAGATTTCATTCAGTTTTCCAAAACGTTTAATTGACATTCTTTCATTTAAATATTTTTTTACATATTCAGGTTTTTCTCTTAGTGCTTTGTCCCAGTACCCATCAGAAGTAAATATTGCACCTGGTAGAACTGTTGACATACTTATTCCATCAGAGCAAACATAACGACCAACACTTCTGACATAAGCATTTAAGGCAGCTTTCATTGCACAATAAGGAGGAGGGCCTTGATTTTCAAGGGAAGATATTGAAGAGATATGTATAATTCGTCCCCACTTTTTTTTTCGCATTTCAGGAAGCAATATATTATTAAGCTCAATAGCAATTTCAAGATTAAATCTATATACTTTCCTCCATGCATCTATTGAACATAACGGATTATTAACATCAAGCGTACCTCCTACATTATGAATTATAATGTCAGGATATCCAAAATATTTTATTAATTTATGCGCCATCTCTTTTGGAGCATTTTCTTTTTCAAGATCGCTAACGATAGCATAATGATCATTACCATGATCAAGTACAAATTTATTTATTTTGTCTTTAGTTCTTGCTACAACTGCAACTTTAACTCCTTCATTAACAAAAGCTTCTGCAATCGCATGACCGATTCCTTTAGAAGCACCTGTTACAAGCGCTTTTTTTCCACAAATACCTAAATCCATAACAACTCCTTATAGTTATAAAATAGGTAACGGATTAATAATTCTTCTTGGTTTTTTATCATACAATTTTTTTAGTATTTGTCTTCTATTATCAATTGCAGTAAGTAAAATATTACTTTTTGAAAAATCAATACCATTACTTGAAATTATTTTTACTGGTAAATTCTGATATGCCATACCTTCTTTTAGAGGATTATCATCAATAATACCAACAAATTCTTCAAATTCGGTGCCAAGATGATAACCCAATATTGGTAGCATAAGAGCTGCTCCATATCCATAAATCTCTTTATTAAATTGCTTAATTAAATATTTAGTATTTCTCATGTAATCTTTAAACATATTATATCTTTCTCTAATTTCTTCTTTTCTTATCTTATTTATCAATAGTTTCTCATTTTCCTTTATATTACCATTCTTCTTAAATATAATTATTAATGTACCCCAATGATTATAATTAATTTTATAATCAATAAGTTCTGCACCAAATGAATCTAAAAGATATTTTACTGAATTCAATGTAAAATAGTTTATATGTTGATGAAATATTTGATCAAACCTCATATTTTCAAACAAATTATCAAAACATGGAAATTCCAAAGCAAAAACAGTGTCATTACTTGTTTTTCTATCAAGAGCTTCAAATAACTTATATGGTTCTGAAATATGTTCAATTGTATGGCAAGCAAAAATAAAATCTGGACCATTTTTATCAAAATAATTATTAAAATCTACGTTCTCTATTCGCTTACCACTAACTGTTATTTCATCATCATCAAACTCATTCTCTTTCCCTGCCCATATTAAATCAACACCTAATAATTTTCGATCTGAAGACTTCAATTGTTTTAACACATATCCATCATTACAACCAAACTCAACAATTCTTTCAAAAGGAATACCATTGAATGTTTTTCTAATAAATCTAAGAAAAATATCTGCAGCATTACTGGCCGTTTTACTCTCAGATGTTCTAAAATAATATGTATCTGAGTATATATCTTCCGGGTAAAGAATATTTGCCAATCTAAGATGATTACAATTATCACAATAAATTAATGATTGATCAAAAGACCTCTTCACTAAAGGCGTTGTATTGTCTCTATAAACGCCAGTTATTGGAAGTTTTTCCAAACGTATTATTTCTTCTATGTTAGGATTCCCGCAAACATTACATGCTACATTATTCATCATATATTTTATTGCCATTACTTTCCATTATTTTCTTCTTTTTTAATATATCTTTTTATTACATCACACTGTTCTCTTAAAGAACCTCCGCCATCTATTACAATCTCTTGACCTGTTATGAAACGAGCATTCTTAGAAGATAAATAAATTATTAGCTCGGCTAGATCAATTTCATTTGCAGCTTTTATTTTTCCAGGTATTACAATTTCGGCAATTTTTTTATTATCCTTATTATCAAATAATTTTTTCCCGTTTTTATTTACAATATCAACCAGACCAAGAGAGATAGAATTAACTGATATTCCATAAGATGCTAATTCAACAGCTAACCACCTTGTAAGCTGTACTAATCCTGCTTTTGCACAATGATAAACAAGAGGTTGATGAGAGATCAAAGAGGAGCAAACACTTGATATATTAATGATACTACCACCTTTTAATTTCATCATTTCAGATACTTTACTGCTTAAAAACGCTGGACCTTTTAAGAGGACATCCATTCCCAAGTCCCATTCTTGAAAACTCTCAATAAGTAATAGATTTTTTAAAACTGGACGCGCAATATTTATTAAAATGTCAACTGTTTTGTATCTCATTTCTATTAAAGAAGTAAAAATAGTAATAGATTCTCTGGAACGTAAATCAAGTTCAAAATATTCCGCTTCAAAGCCATTAGTTTTTATTTTATTTACATGTTCACTACTTTTATCACAATCACTATCTGCAATAATTATCGAAGCTCCAATACTGGAAAAATAAGTGGAAATTGCCTTACCTATTTTTCCTGCACCTCCTGTAATAATTACTTTTTTCCCTCTGAAAGTCTTTTCCATTTTATTAGCTCCTAAATTCAACTATGAGTAATTACCCTAAATTCAAGATTCATTCTTGTATAATTTGCTTTTTCAACATCCTCTGAATGAAGCAATCTTGGATGATAGCAAAGTACTTCTCCAGCTTCTAAACCAGGTCTAAAAGCTAGTTTTTCATCAGGAGTAAATGCTAATCGATATTCATCTTTAGCAAATTTAGATTCTTTTGGTAATATTTTTTCATATTCATGTTTATGTGATCCTGGAATTACTTTAATATTTGTACTATCATCACAACCCAAAATTGGAATCCAAAATGAAATGACATTTCCAGCGGGACCCCATTCCTTTCTTGAAAAAGGATAACCATCTTCCATTCCTGGTCGCACAAGACGAAATCCAACATTACCTAAACCTTCATTTTCAATTAAATACCATCCTTCAGGAAATAAACTATCAAGAAAATCAATTATTCTTTTGCTTAGCAAAGCTTCCATTACATTTTTTTTTGGAAAGCAAAACCGATTTGTTGCCTTTAGAATACTCCTATGCTCTTCAGGTAATTTACTAAACCAGTTATGATATAATTCTAAATCATTGCTTGGCGAACCTAATCGAACCCATGGATCAAATAACTCTTTAAGCCAGGATAAAGCAAACTCTTTTATTACATTAACTTCATCGTCCCTGTATGCTTTGAAAATAACAAATCCATATTTATTATATTTATTTTCAATAACTGACATAATTCAGATTCTTATAGTAATTCTTTCAGATTCCGGATGCCAAATATCGAAATATTTAAGCCTATCTACTATTGGCAAAAGCTGTGTACAGGCTTGCTCACATTTACGACAAGATATGCATGTGGAATATTCACTCTCCCTATTAACAAGACGACCCCACTTATATTCATTTCTAACCAAAGTAGACATTTCATCATCATTCTTGCCAAAAAGATATTTTTCATTGCACACCTGCATATGAGCAGCAATATTAATATCATTGGGACAACAAGGATTACAATAACCACAACCTGTACAAATGTTATCTAATTCGACGCCAAGATTACTCTTTATTTTTTTTATCTCTTCTTGGGTCATTATCAAGCCATTTATATCTACCAAGCGACAAGCCATATCAATATGCTCACGACAAGAAAAACCAATAAGAACTATTGAGATTTCGGTAGCACCCAATAAAAATCGTAATGCATTCTCTGTGGGCGAATATCCTTTAAATGATAAAAAATTAAACCGTTCTTCATACTGAGGTATCAAGCCACCAGCCAAAGGATTCATAATTATCACACCTATTCTATTTGCATATGCAGCCTCTACTCCATCCCACCTGTAAGGGAAATTAATAACATTTGCTCCTATCAATAATCCTTCAAATTTGCTTCTAGAATCTTCAATTACATGTTTAATTTCATCTCCAGGCTGATGTGAGGAAACGAATATATGATCTATCAAACCTTCTTCCTTTGCTTTTAGCAAACCTTCATACAAACCATTTTTCTTGACTGCATTTTCATATTGATCCATACTACGCAAACTCCATACAAAAAAAAAGTCTATTTTATCAACATTCAATATATCTAGGGTTTTTTTAATATATGTTCCTGTCTTTTCAATAGTATCAAGCCAATCAGGCATACCTTTCGTAGACACATAAAAAGGCTTTTTCATATCCCTAAACGCAAGTCCAAATATCTCTTGACTGCGATTCTGACAATATCCAGGAGCAGTGTCAAAATAATTTATACCCATACCACGTGCATAATGCATAAGAGAAGCACATTCTTCATTACTAGAATTATTTATATTAAATCTAGCACCGCCAAATCCAACAATAGAAAGCTTTTTTCCTGTGATCCCGAATTCTATATATTTCATTTTTGCATTTCTAAAATAAAATATCTAAAACGGTCCCTCAAACCAATCACCGGGAACATCCAGCTTTTCACCACGAACCTCTCTTAACTCTGAAATATCTACTTCTCTATTAAGCATTTCATAAATTACTTTCGCTACATCATCTGCTCTTTTATAATATACCTTGGTCAAGCTCAAACTTGTGGGAGTCGGACAATCAGGAAGACTTATTAGTCTTGGAGCGCATTTAAGTTCAGAAAATATTTCTATTGAACAGTGAGAAATAATTTCACTTCCAACAGAACACACTTCCTTAGCTGTATCAAGAACTAATAGTCGTCCAGTTTTCGATACTGATTTAATAATATTATTCCAATCAATTGGCTTTATAGATCTTAAATCAATAAGATCACAACTTATTCTATAGTTTTTATTTAAAAAATCGATAGCATATAGAGCCTCAATTGTCATGTATGACATTGAAACAACTGTTATATCCGATCCCTCTCTTAATAAAGAGGATTTACCTAACAGCAATCGAAAATCTCCTCTTGGTACTTCATCAATCTGATTATGAAGCCATCGATGTTCTAAAAATATTACAGGATTATCATCAAAAATACTTTCCAATAAAAGTCCTTTTGCATCTCGTACTGTTGTTGGCATTACAACCTTTAATCCCGGTATATGAGCAAACCAGGATTGAAGATTCTGAGAGTGTGTAGGCCCCTGTCCCCAACCTCTTCCAATTATTAATCTTATTGTAATTGGTACTGAAGATTGCCCCCCAAACATGAAATGCCAATTTGCAGCATTATTTACAAGCTGATCCATTGCTAACAGGAAGAAATCTAATCTTTGATGAGTCATTACGGGACGAATACCATTTAATGATGCACCAATTCCTATACCCGTTAAAGCATTTTCAGAGATCGGAGTATCAAAAACTCTTTCTTTCCCAAACTTTTCCTGTAATCCTATGGTTGTTCCAAAAACACCTTTCGGATCGGGAACACCCGGACCATAACAAATAACATTTTCATCGATAGTCATTGCTTCATGCAACGCCTCATTAATTGCCTTTACAAAAGTTATTCTATTCTTCATATTCTATTATTCGCTGGAATATCTAAAATTCATTAGACTATCTTCTTCCGGGAAAGGAGATTTCTCAGCGAAAATAAAAGCCTTATCTATCTCGTTTTTTATTAGTTTTTCTATTTCAGTAAAAAAGGAATCATCAATAGCAGTCAATTTTTCTTTGATAATAATCATCGGATCTTTCTTTTTCCACTCCTCAAATTCAGAAATTGACCTGTATCCAAGATCGTTATCATAGTTTGGCCCGCAATGTTCGCGCCATCTGTATGTAAAATATTCAATAAAAACGGGCCCATTTCCTTTTCTTATATAATCTTCAGCTTCCTTAATAGTATTATAAACCTTAATAGGATCATTTCCATCTTCATAAAAAACCTTGCATCCAAGTCCCTCTACCATTTTATGTATTTGCCTTCCTTCAGGTTGTCTTTCTTTTAAGGAAGAATATACAGAATATAAATTATTTTCACAAATAAATAAAACTGGTAAATATTTTAACATAGCGAAATTTATTGATTCATAAAACACACCTTCCTCAATTGCTCCATCACCAAAAAAAATACAACTGATCTGATCTGTATTTTTCAATTTGAAAGAAAGTCCTAACCCTACACCAATAGGAATAGTACCTCCAACAATAGCTGTACTTCCGTAAAACCCTACAGATTTATCAATCAAATGCATTGATCCACCACGACCTTTTGAACAACCGGTTTCCTTGCCATAGATTTCTGCTATCATTTTTTTTAAGTTACCATTTTTCCCTAAATAGTGACCATGTGCTCGATGTGAGCTTACAAAGAAATCGTCTTTGCGCATTAAAAATCCTACTACTGCAGCCACTGATTCTTGACCTATTGATAAATGAGTAGGACATCGCATTTTTTGTTCAGAATACTTTTCTGCTATTTTTTCTTCAACAAGACGAATCCTAAGCATCCTTTCATATATTTGTTTGAGTTCATTAATATTCATAAAAATCCATTACGTTGTAGTTAAGGAATAAACCAGTAATAATCTCCAGTATAACCTACCTCATTGAAAAATGATATCCATTCATAAACACTCATAATAGTTTTAGCTGTGAGATTCCATGCCATCATTAGCTCTTTTTCTTCATCATTTCTATATGCATCAACTGTAATAAAGCTTTTTCCTCTACTTACCCTTTCTATTTCCTGAAGGGCTTTACCACATTCACCTCTTTCAAGATTGTGGATTGTGTTAATAGAAATGACTACATCAAAATAATTATCTTCATATGGTAAATCTTTGGCATTAGCAACTTTTAAATATTTTTTTACTTCCTTTTTTGCATTCATAATTGCATACTCTGATATATCAATACCGCTAATCTTTATTCCTGGTATATTTTCCATCATATCAAATAACATAAAACCTTTTGCACAACCTACATCTAAAACTGAACTTTTAGACGTTAATTTAAAATAATCTTTAAATGTCGGAATAACTAGTTGCCAGAACCTGGACATATAATAATGGCCACCATACCCATTTTTCCTGTCACCATCAAAAAACTCTTTCCCAAATTTTTTAGCAATTACACGATCTTCTTCAGTTTTTAAAGCTCCACGTTCTTTTACATTTCTTTTTGCCTTTGGATAATTTATTAATAAGTCAATTTCCATTCCCATAATAAACACCTCTTAGAGATTTAGTTTTTTCATTGTTCTAATATTGTAGTAATTATCATTATCTTCCAATTTACCATCTTCAAACGCTTCAATTACATCATTAATTCCATCTTCAACAAAAAAATGTTGCACAAACCCAGTTTTTAATAACTTATCTGAACTCAATCTATAAGATCTAGGATCATTAGATTCAGTAACAATAATTTCAGCAGATATATTTTTTGTGATCATTTTAGCAATATGCATTATTGACATATTCTCAAAACCAGCATTAAAAATACCTGTCTCCTTATCACCAAGTTTCAAAAAATGAAGATAAACATTAGATATATCTTTAATATGAATATTGGGCCGTATTTGTTTGCCACCAAAAACTGTTATTTTCTTCTTCAACAATGCTTGCATCGTTAACATATTTACAGCGACATCCAGACGCATTCTTGGAGAATAACCGCATACTGTTGCAGGTCTTATACTCTGAAAAGATATATAATCTTTATAACTGAGAAAAACCCTCTCACTGATCATCTTTGTTTTATTATAATCAGAAATTGGAACAAGTGATAAATCTTCAGTTACTTGAGCCTCTTCTTTAACTCCGTAAACACTTCCAGAACTAGCATAAATAAACTGCTTTACATTATATTTTATAGCTTTTTCTATTATACCCATTGAAGCAAGAACATTAGTCTCCCAGGAAAGTTTTGCATTTAATTCACCACAAGGATCATTTGCAATATTAGCAAGGTGAACAATCTTATCGATACCATCCATTGGAATGTTTTCTATATTACGAATGTCTCCTTCCATAATTCTAAGATATTTGTTCGATTGAAGATAATTTCCAAACCACATTATATCATATACAGTTACTTCAAATCCATTCTTCAACAATAAGTCAGTTAGAACTGTTCCTTTATATCCACAGCCGCCAGTTATTAAAATATGCATGATTCTTCCATAATTATACTTTATGAATATATTCAAGAGGTTGATTTATTAATATATCATAGTTATCTTTTACCCATTTAATAGAATCTTCAATTCCCTGCTCAAGGCTTACCTTACATTCCCAATTCAATTCTTTTTTTGCCTTACTACTATCGAGAAGATAAGAAGCATCTTTACCAGCTCTTTCGCCAACTGGCTCTACACAATCTTCAAAAGAAACACCAATTTGGTCAGCTATCATTTTAACCAATTCTCTAATCGAAATATTCTTATCTGTAGAGAAATGGAAAATATCGCCGGGAATGCCCTTTTCAATGACTCTCATTGTTCCATTAGAAACATCATTTATATATATAAAGGATCTTACAGAATACCCACCACCATGTAACTGTAATTTTTTTCCTAATAGGAAATATAAAATGGTTCTAGGTATTATTCTATACAATTGCTGGCCAGAACCATATACATTTGCCGCCCGAGTAAATACAACTGGAAAACTATAATTTTTTAAAAAAGTCATCAAACTCATATCTGCTGATGCTCTCGAAACAGCATAAGGTGTACTGGGATTATAATTTGTAGACTCTTTCACTAGCCCTTTGCATGAACCATATACCTCTGGTGTTGATATATGGATATATTTATTCAGAAAATCTAATTTTCTTAATTCATCATGTAATTTTATTGTCGACACTACATTTGTTTTAAACCAATGTACAGGATTATCCCAACTTTGCGTAACCATACTTTGTGATGAATAATTTATAACACTAGTTGTTTTAAATTCTTTTAGTACATTTATTATTTTATTTATATCTTTATTTATATCGGCTCTGTAGAATTGAAAATGATTCAATCTATCATTACTTTTATATGGCAAAAAAACAGGGTTAGGCTCTTCCGATCTACTGAACCCTATAATTTCATATCCATTACTCAATCCAAAATTAATAAAACTTGAACCCGAAAAAGAGTTGCTACCAATTACAGCAATTTTATCAATCATAATGAATTTTTCTTAATCATATTCATTAACATATTATCTGTTAAGTAATGTAGTATCATAGAATGTATTACTTCAGCATTTCCATACTCTTTTGCAGGAATATAAATATTGAGATCTCCAATTCTCCTTGATGTATTTCCTTTTTTCATTGCTGATAAAGAAATACAGAAAACACCAATATTTTGAGCTGTTTCTATCGCTTTAATAATATTTTGCGAATTCCCGGAACTACTGATTGTAACAAGAATATCACCTGTATTGCTCCATATTTCCATAGAATCTGAAAAAACATTTTTATATCCATTATCATTTGCCATTGCCGTTAATAATGCTAAATCTGTAAAAACTCTAGTTCTGATTTTTCCATTTTTTGCAAGATCTGCTGATAGATGACTAGCAATTGATGCACATGCACCATTGCCAATTACAAACAAACTATTTTTATTCTTTTTCAATTCTAATATTTTTTTTTCCAATATTCTAAATCCTTCATCAATATCAATATTCTTTCCATCTTTATCTGTTATTGAAAGCTCTTCCATTATACTAACAATTTTTTCTACATGTCTATTCCATGTCACCATTTCATTTCTCCCCTTATAATCATATCTATTGTTTTTTTGTATCTATTATTTGAATCAATAGCAATTCTATTAGATTCTAGTTTATATCCATAGATACGTTTCTCTTTATATAGTTTTGAATAAATATCACGTGGTAAATCAAATACTTTTTTAGCTTTTATATATCTTAAAGCATCGCCGGATAATACCTGAACTGCAGAATTAGAATATATATTTGATACATTATATTCTTGCATTTCATTCCTAGCTGGACGTTCTATAAAATCTATTATTCTATTCTTATCATTTAATCTAACAAAACTATTTGATTTATTGTTTTTATGAAGTAGAATAGTAGCAAAAGCCTTTTCCTTTTTATGTAAATCCATTATAGGTTTTAATTTTTGATCAGTAATAACATCTCCATATATTACAACAACATCTTCATTATTAATAATCTCTTCAAATTCTACTAATGCGCCTGCTGTTCCCAATAATTTTTCTTCATATGAATAAGTTAATTCTACACCAAAAGCGTTTCCATTATTAAAATAATCCTTAATCACCTCAGGACGATAATGTAGATTAATACCAATTTGATCAATATTATTTTTTTTTAAGTAAGCAATTATATGCTGCAGAAGAGGTTTTCCATCTATTGGCAACATCGGCTTTGGAATATCTTTTGTAAGATCTCCTAGCCTGGTACCATATCCGGCACATAAAATAATCGCTTTCACTTATTATACTTCTGTTTTTCTAATACCACTTTTATTGCTTCTAACATATTTTTCTTTATATAATCAGGTTTAACCTTATTATCAAATGCATCCGAAATAATCGGGAGTCTCTCATGACATCCTGTTTGAATTAATATCGTTTTACAACCGGCTTTATATCCCGCTATGATATCGGATATTCTATCTCCAATCATCCAGCTCTTTTGTAAATCAATTTCATAATCCAGTGCTGCTTTTAATAGTAAGCCAGGTTTTGGTTTACGGCAATCACAATCTATCCTGTATTCTTCAATATAAGCATGTGGATGATGAGGACAAACATAAAATCTATCTATAAATACACCCGAATTAATCTTTATTTTATTATTAATATACCTATTTATCTTATTAACCTCTTTAATGGAAATTAATCCCCGAGCAACAACTGTTTGATTTGTAATAACTATTTTTAAATAATCCGCATCTATTAATAAAGACAATGCTTTATATATATTATTGTCAAAATGAACATGATCTATTGATGTTAAAAGATGAATATCCTTGATCAGCACTCCATCTCTATCAAAGAATATCGCAGCTCTCATTTTTTACTGATTTTTCCAGTTTCCCATTTTAATAATGGTCTAACTTCTCCTATCCAACCACCGGTAAAAACTTTTCTCATTCTACCTGTATCAATAACCCTAAAGTTTAAACAATCTTCAAGATATATATATTCTTTTTTAACATCCTTGTTAATATGAATAGAAATATAGTAGCTTGTATCATTCAAGAAATCGCCTGGTATTGTGCATATTGTTTGATAAATCCCTTTCATCCGTTTCTTGCCATACCAGGAACTATTACTTGAAGTAGCGCCGGGCATATCTCCTGAAGAAAAAACAATATTTCCATTTTGGCTTTTAAGCCTTATAGCTGTAAATATGTTTTCCTTATCCTTTAATAAATTATATACCAAATGTATTTTTACATCTTCAGAAATATCAACTCTATCAGTTATCTTACCTCTACCTTGAGTAATTTTAATTTCTTTTAATTTTACAATATCATTCCCGGGTGAGTCTTCATCATTATTCCATCTGATAACTCCATTACCCGAAAGTAATCCCGATCTCAGATATTCATTGACAATTTCATTTGTATTACCGTTCTTTTTCAATGAACCTTTTTCTAGAAGAATTGTTCGGGAACAAAGTTTTCGAATTGCTGCCATATTATGACTAACAAACAATACTGTTCTACCCTGTCCCTCACTAATATCCTTCATTTTCCCAACACACTTTTTCTGAAAATCAGCATCTCCAACTGCAAGAACCTCATCTACTATCAATATTTCAGGATCAAGATGAGCAGCAACAGAAAATGCAAGCCTTACATACATTCCACTTGAATATCTTTTTACTGGAGTATCAATGTGTCTTTCAATTCCTGCAAAATCAATAATACCGTCAATTTTAGATTTTATTTCTTTCTTGTTCATCCCCAATATAGCGCCATTAAGAAATATATTCTCACGTCCTGTGAGTTCAGGATGAAAACCAGTACCTACCTCTAAAAGAGACCCAACTCTCCCCTTTATTTTTATCTCTCCTTTCGTAGGAGTTGTTATCCTTGAAATTATCTTTAAAAGTGTTGATTTTCCAGCCCCATTTTTACCTATAATACCTAATATTTCACCTTTATTCACTTTAAATGAAATTTCTTTTAATGCAAGGAAACTTCTTTCTTCAGTTTCCTTGTTATGATGGGAAGAGATAAGTGAATTAGGGTCCTCCTTCCCACTGACCCTTGCCCACCAAGACTGAAGATCCTTATGAAGAGTTCCATGACCGATAACACCTAATTTGTATTCTTTATATAAATTCCTAACACTTATTACTGTTTCAGACATTCTCTAACCTTTAGACCGTATCCATAAAATTCTTCTCTATCCTGTTAAATACAATAATTCCGGAAAAAAGTAGTAATAAAGTTATTCCAATACTCATTCCTGAATATAATATGTCAACTGTACCTGCTCCCAAATATGCTTTCTTAAAGACTTCAATAATTGGAACAATTGGATTTAATGCTACAAAAATCTTTAACTTATTCGGTATTAAAGAAAATGGATATACAATTGGAGATGCATACATCCATAACTGAATAAAGAAAGGAAGCACAAATTTTAAATCTCGATATTTTGTAGTTACTGATGAAATCCAGATTCCAACCCCAAAACTTAATAGCGCCATCTGTAAAAGGAGCAAAGGTGTAAAAAGAACCATCCAATTAGGTTTTATAGGCGCGCCTTTGAAAAAATAGATAAAAAACACAGCCAGAAAAAGACAATATTGAATTAAATACCTTATCATTCCGGCAATCACATTGGCCAATGGAACTGTGAGCCTGGGGAAATACACCTTACCAAAAATACCTGCATTTGCTATAAATGTATCCGAAGTCTTTGATAACCCTTCTGCAAAATAACTCCAATTAATAACTCCTGCCATATAAAATAAAAGCTGCGGCATTTCATCTGTTGAAATCTTCGCTACTTTACCAAAAATAATGGTAAACATTCCTGAAGTAAAAAGAGGCTGTATAATGAACCACAGTGGTCCAAGAATAGTCTGTTTATAAAAAGTTACAAAGTCCCTGTGTATAAACATCTTGACAAGATCGCGATAAGTCCATAAATCCTTAAGGTTAAGAGTAAATAACTTTTGCCTAGGTTTAATTACCGTTGTCCAGTTTGACATTTCTCCGCTATTCATGCTTTTTCCTTTTTTAATTACCTTTAAATAATAATTCTTCTAATTCAGCACATATTGCATGATATACTGGTATATGTAATTCTTGTATTTCGTATGTTACTTCTGAAGGAACCTTAATAATTATATCACTATATTTTTTAAGTAAACCGCCACTTTTACCAGTTAAACTAATTACTTTTAATCCCTTTACCTTTGCAACCATTGAGGCATTTATAATATTTTTCGAACTTCCAGAAGTAGAAATACACAATAAAATATCTCCTTCTACCCCTAAGCCATATATTTGTTGAGCATATCCAAATTCAATGTTTTTATCATTTGCAAATGCTGATAAAAAAGAATATTGAGATACCAAAGAAATCGCAGGAACAGCTTTCTGTAAATTTTTACATATTTCTTCCCAATTTTCAGGATATATTTTTTTAAACATACTTACTTCGATTTCACTCAAAGGACGCTCTATTATGAATCCTTTTAATAATTCTCCAACAATATGTTCTGAATCAGCTGCGCTCCCTCTATTTCCACAAACAATTAATTTATTACCACTATTAATTGACAGAATTATGGTTCTTACTGCTTTTAGAATATCATTTTTACAACATTTTAGTTCTTTATATCTACTGAAAATATTATCAATATATTTCACCTTAACCCCTTTTTCATTTAAAACAAATTTTATGAAGCTTTACCGCTCTTATATATTTTTTTTTTG
>SDBV01002753.1_pt1 | contig 26223 bp, 21 predicted proteins | sample 2277081 | NCBI WGS metagenome assembly SDBV01 (sample SAMN10402039, study PRJNA504765) | marine sediment metagenome | isolation source: marine sediment core GS10_PC15, 223 cmbsf | place: Arctic Ocean: Southern Knipovich Ridge | collected 2010 | reverse complement strand
CTTCTTCAAATGGCAAATCTGCCCATTGTCCTGAGAAAATTGTAATTGGTCTACTCATAATTTTCCACCTCTTATTTAGTTTTAAAGTTAAATTTTATATTGCGGTAAATCGCAATTTATTATTGGCATAATTCCTGTAAAAATAACAAGAATTATGCCAATAATAGTATATAATGGATTACATAACTAATCCATATTTACCCAAACAGAGCCTTTATCCATACTTTCTACACATTTATGCACAAATTTTACTCCTTCAATTCCCATATCGAGTGTGGGATATCCGGCTTTTGATTGATCCACCTTTTCACCGGCTTTTTTCTGTATCATGGCTTTAGCAAAATCCGAATATAAATTTGCATACGCTTCATAGTAGCCTTCGGGATGTCCCGGCGGGATCCGTGAATAATCAGCGGCTGATTCTGAAATATATCCGCAACCCCTGGAATACATCTGAGGAGCCTGACCTTTTAATGTGACTTTGAGATAATTACAATTTTCAGCATCTAACACGACCGATCCTTGTGTGCCGAAAATACGGGCCTTAAGACCGTTATCATTACCTATGGCAACCTGTGAACACCAATAACTACCACTAGCACCATTATCATATTTCAAAATAATTTCTGCATTATTATCAAGGAGTCTTCCATCACCAAAAATATCCAGATTGGCAATAAGTTTTTTTATCTTCAAGCCCGTTATAAAACTCACCATATTTTCAATATGGCTTCCGATATCACCTACGCAGTTGGATTTCCCGGATTTAGCAGGATCGGTTCTCCAGAGAGCCTGTTTTTGCCCCTCTTTTTCGATAGTATCAACCAGCCAGTCCTGTGGATATTCGGCAATTACCACTCGTATATCACCAATTTTACCACTCTGTACGATATCTCTAGCTTCTTTTGCCATTACATGACCTGTATATGTATAGGCAACAGCAAACAAACAATCATTTGCTTCTGCTATTTTTTTTAGCTCTAATGCTTGATCTAGTTCAGTGGTAAGTGGTTTTTCGCATACTATGCTAATCCCTTTTTCTAAAAATGCTTTAGCAACTGGAAAATGCAGAAAATTAGGTGTAACTATAGATACAAAATCAATTCCATCATCTCTTGCAGCCTCTTTTTCAGCCATTTCCTGATAAGAATAATAAACTCGATCTTCATCAAGCAGCAGCTGTTCACCCATTTCTTTATTTTTCCAATCTGTATCGGAAAAACAACCAGCTACGATATCACATTTACAATCAAGAGCTATTGCTCTCCTGTGAACATCACCAATAAAGGCGCCTGGACCTCCTCCTATCATTCCATACTTTAATTTCTGAATTGCACCTGATTTACTACCTCCAATCATAATAGAACTCCTGCAAATATAAATATTTTATGTAATTCTTTTTTTAGTATCAATATCAAATAAATGAATTCGTTCCTTTTCAATTTTCATCTTAACTTTAGCGCCCTGAGTAATTTTTAGGTGAGGTGGAACAATTGCCTTTAACATTCCTGATCCACATTTAAGGTTAAGTATATCCTCTGCTCCCATGCTTTCTTTGAAATACACTTCAACTTCTAAAATATCTTCCGTTTCGTTATTACTAACGATTATCATATCTTCCGGACGAATCCCACATATAACTTTTTCTCTACCTTTAACTTGTTTTTGCTGAGATTTTAGCAATTCATATTTAATTCCTAATTCAGAAAAGAATAGATTTTTTCCTTCAACTTTTGCTTCTATTAAATTTATTTGTGGGCTACCTACAAAAGAAGCTACAAAAGAATTTGCAGGTTCATTATAAATTTCATCAGGTGTTCCAATTTGTAACAAAACTCCCTCATTTAGTACGCCAATGCGATCGGCTAAAGTCATTGCTTCAACCTGATCATGTGTGACATAAATAAAGGTCTTTTTTAAATCAATATGAATTCTTGCCAGTTCAGAACGCATCTTCTCTCTTAATTTTGCATCCAGATTAGATAAAGGCTCATCCATTAGAAATAACCTTGGATTCCTTACTAAAGCCCTTCCAATACCAACTCTTTGCATTTCACCACCCGAAAGTTCTGTACTTTTATTTCCCAATTTATCTTCGATTTTCAATATTCTCGCTACACTTTGTACACGATTTTTTATTTCATCTTCCGGGATATTTCTCATTTTAGCCCGCAATGGAAATTCCAGATTTTCACGTACATTCATATGAGGATATAAAGTATAATATTGAAAAACCATAGCAACATCTCTCTCTGCAGGAGAGAGTTTATTAACAACTTCATTACCTAAAAAAACTTCGCCTTCCTCCGGTTGTTCAAGTCCTGCAATTATTCGTAGTGTAGTAGTCTTACCAGCTCCGGTAGGTCCTAACAGTACAAAAAATTCTCTATCTTTTACTTCAAGATCAATTTTATCTAATGCTGTAATCTTACCAAAGCTCTTTTTTAGCCCTTTAAACCTTAATTCAGCCACTATCTCCTCCTAGTACATTATGGAATTGCTGCTTTCACGGTCAAAAAGTCTAATCATTTCAAAATCAAATGATACTGCAACATTTTCACCGATAGAAAATTTTTCTTTTGGTGCGACTCTTACTCTTGTAATAATATCTCCAGCCAGTTGCACATCTATTATTTTATGTTTACCTATATTTTCAATAACATAGATAGTACCGTGTAAACAATTTTTAGTATCTGGTGCAGCTATGGATAAATCTTCAGGTCTAATACCCATAACCATTTTCTTCCCCTCTTCATGGTGAGACATCACCTTTTCTTTAAGTAGATCTGTTAATTTTATTTTAGTACCATCTCCTTCATAACTGAGCTGTAATCCTTTCTCATCTGATATAACCTGCATATTGAGAAAATTCATGCCAGGACTACCTATAAACCTGGCCACAAATAAGTTTTTAGGATTGGTATAAACTTCATATGGTTCATCTATTTGCTGTAAAATAGAATGATTCATAACAGCTATTCTATCTCCCATCGCCATTGCTTCAACTTGATCATGAGTTACATAAACAGTTGTAGAACCGGAATCTACATGAAGTTTCTTCAATTCAGTTCTCATTTCTTCTCTAAATTTAGAATCCAGTGTTCCGATTGGTTCATCTAGAAGAAGTGCTTTTGGTTGACGTACCAAACCACGACCAAGTGCAACTCGTTGTAAATCACCACCAGATAATTGTTTTGGACGTTTTTTTAAAATATGTTCAATATGTAATAATTTTGCAATTTTTTTTACTTCCTTATCGATTGTCACTTTATCAACTCTTTGTGTCTTTAATGGAAAAGCAATATTTTGATATGCAGACATATGAGGATAAAGGGCAAATAGCTGAAACATAAATGCTATATCCCGTTTTGAAGCTCTTAAATGAGTAACGTCCTCACCGTCAAGTAATATCTGTCCGGAAGTAGGAAGATCTAAACCAGAAATCATTCTTAACGTTGTTGTTTTCCCACATCCTGATGGTCCAAGTAAAACGAGAAATTCTTTTTCGCTGATATGAAGATTTAAATCCTTTACTGCGGTTAAATCTCCAAATTTCTTAAAAATATTCTTTAAAATTATCTCTGCCACAATGCATATCCTTTTTGATAGAGAATTAATCTCCAAAATTTTCTAAATATAATTCAGTCACTTTTCTGCCAAAGTCCATCTATCAATTTTCCTATTTCGCCCAATCGATGCGGCTTTGTAGATTATTTCAACATCAGGAAAAAATATTTCAATATTTCTCCAGATCTGATTTTATAAAAACAGGATCAATATCTCCTGTCGCATACAATACCATCGCAACTCTATCGAACCCAAGTTCTCTATCTTTTGAAAACTATATACTTGATTTATTGTTGAATCTGGCATCGAATAAGAGTGTATTTATATCACATTTCATATCAAAAGCCTTACTGCGGTTCCTCTGTTTCGGCATCTGCTTTCATGTTATTACCAAAATTCCAGTATATGAGTCCAAGAATGAGAATTGCAATTCCATATTGGAACAGAATTGCAAAAAACGGCTGACATAAAAATACAATTCCACTAATCATCGCCCACAGACCAATTGACTGGAAAAGTCTTTTTTTAAAAAGGCCCAAAACACTAAGGACTATAATTGATGTTATATAAAAGGAAATTGATATCCAAAATGATACAGACATAGTAACTCCTTATTTTCTTATCGCACCAAAAGATATCCCGCGAACCAGATGTTTTCGGAGCAGTATTGTGAGTATCATTGCCGGCAGCAGAAACAGTGTAGAACCAGCAGCAGCAGCACCCCAGTCATAACCTAATACTCCAAGTTGATATGGAAGCCAGGCAGGAACTGTTTGAGCAGTATTTCTAGTCAGCAGAAAAGCAAAAGCATATTCATTCCAGGAAAAAATAAATACAAAAACTGCTGTTGCAGCCATACCCGTTACAGATTGGGGTAAAACAATTTTCCTAAAGGTTTCCCAGCGTGTATAACCGTCAACCATCGCTGCTTCTTCATATTCTATAGGTATTTCATCGATAAAGCCCTTTAATACCCAAACAGCGAAAGATACATTAAATGCAGTATAAAGAAGTATTAAACCTATATGAGAATCAGTTAGACCAAGGCTCCTGTACATAAGGAACACGGGGACAACCACAACAACCGGTGGCAGCATCCGTGTACTTAAAATAAAAAACAGCCAGTTTCCTTCGCCTTTCACTTTAAATCTTGAAAATCCATACGCTGTTAAAGTACCTAAGGCAACTGTTATTAAAGTTGTTGTAATTGAAATAAATATACTATTTAAATATCTCGTAACCAGATCTCCCTGCCGGGTTATTTCTTCATTAGTATCTTCATAAACAATCTTTTCATACCATGTCATATCATTAATCTCTTCTTCTGTTGGAGCAGTATTGGGAGTATAAACATTTCTGGCAGTAAAGATCCTGATATAACCGGCTATTGTGGCATCATACACCAGTTTAGGAGGATATTGTTTGATATCCTTCCAGGGCCTAAAAGATGTATTTACAATGTAAAAAATAGGAATCATGTACATAGCTGCAATAACAAGGAGTAATATTATTACTATATAATGACGTGCACCTTTTTTTTGTTTTAAGTCTAACATTTCTAATCCTTTTGTTTCACTTTATTTAGATATTTCACAAAAATGGATGTAATTGCTACAACAATCACCAGTACAATATATCCAAGAGCTGAGCCGTAACCGGTTTTCCATGTTAAAAATGTATCTTTATAAATTTGTGTGGCAATCAAAGGCGGAGCAGAAGTTCCTGTCCCGCTAATTCCCATTGGCATATCAAAAACCTTAAAAGCTTCTATAACTCTGAAGATCAAGGCAATTAATAATAAAGGAGAAACCATTGGTAAGGTAATTCTTGTAAATTTAAACCACCAGGATGCGCGGTCAACTTCTGCTGCTTCATATAATGATTTTGGAACCGCAGATAATCCTGCAATTGAAAGAAGCATTACAAATGGAGACCACATCCATATATCTGCCATTATTATGGCATATATATTGATATCCGGGTTGGATGCCCAGTCAATCCGTCCCAACCCTAACATATAATTAAACATACCCCAGTTTGGATCGAGAAATAGTTTCCACATGATACCAACTATTATTGGAGACATGGTCATTGGCAGTACCAGCAGTGTTTGAATAAACCCTCGACCTTTAAATTTTTCCTGTAATAACAGGGCTAATCCGAATCCTACAAACATTTCTCCGGCAACAGACAATATTACATATTTTGCGGTAGTTATGAACCGCAGCCACACTTTTGGATCTGTCAGCAGATCCACATAATTCTGATTCCCGATAAAAACGGGATCAATCATTTTCCTGGCGGAATATTCAGTAAAACTAAGGATAAGCGACCATAATAATGGAAATACATTAATTGCAATTAATAATATTATTGTAGGTAAAATACACAAACGAACAAAATTAACCTCTTTCATTTGTGATCTAAGCTGATTTGATGGATCCAATTTTAAAGTTTTATTTTTTTTCATCATTCCTTTTCCAGTAAAATTGCGGTTTTTCAAAATTTAGTGACTAAATGAAGAAAAACCGCATTTAAATGTAAGTCAGATTATTTTGATAGAACTTCCGTCCACTCTTCAGTACATTGCTGTAAAGCTTCTTCAGCAGTACCTTCTCCACGAATGATAAAATTCCCCATTGTTCTTGCAAAAATCTCTATAAGTTCAGCATAATCCGGATGATTCCAGAAATCTTTCATGATATTTAGAGATTCGGAAAAAGACGGATTGTAAGGGGTTGCATTCATAAAGGTACTGGAATTAAGTACAGAGACTGAACATGAATATCCACCCATACTGGCCCATTCCATTTGTACATCATCTCTTATAAACCATTCCATCCATTGCATGGCCAGATCCTGTTTTTTGGAATAGCTGACAATGCTCGCGCCCTGTCCGCCGAGTGCGGTATACTGTCTCTCAACACCGTCACGGCCTACTTGAGGAGGACTTGCAAAATAGCCTGTATCTTGTGCATATGGATTCGTCGCGTCGTTTGCTAACGCAGGGAAGAAAGCATAAAAGTTAACAGCCATAGGAACTATTCCAGCAGTAAAAGCATCATTTGTTTTAATAAAAAAAGCATCATTAAAAGCAGGAGGGGTAAATCCAAAAAGCTTTTTGTACATATTAATTCCATCCGCGGATTCCGGAGTATTTAAAATGCCGTCTACTTTTAGAGTTTGCATATTTCCAAGATCACCACCGTATGCCCATATGAGCATTTCAGCAATCATTACCGCTGCATCATAACCATTATCACCATATATGGCAATACCGTAAAAACCATTATCAGGGTCATGAAAAAATTCTGCTATGTCAGCCATCATATCCCAGCTTTGCGGAACATCAAGTTTATAACCGTATTCAGCTTCAAATGCAGCCATATTTTCTGAATCTTCAAAGAGATCTTTTCTGTATGCCCATCCGGCTGCATCACCTTCTGCCGGAACTCCCCAATATTTACCAGAGCCTGCTGGATATTCTGCGTACGAAACCACAGAAGCTTCTGTAAATTTCTCTGTAAGATTATTTTCTGCAAAGAAACTCGTAAGATCAACATAATGGCCATTTACTGACATATTTCCCAAATCCTGGCTGTCTCCAATAATTATATCCCAGGCATCACTATGGGCTATCATTTCTACATTGTATTTCTGTACAAATGTTTCCCATGGAGTCTGTTCAACAATTACTCTGATTCCTGTTTCTTCCGTAAATCCCTGGGACAATTTTTCAAGTATATCCGCAGGTGCCCATTGAGCCCAATGAATAGTAATGAATTGATCTTTCTCTTCTTCTTCTGTGCCGCCGCTAAAGATTGCAGTTGAGCACAATAAAAGGAGTAAAAAGATAGTAATTACCCTTTTTAATGATTTCATACATACCTCCAAAAAAATTTATTTTTTCCTATCTCCATACAAAGGAAAAAGGAGATGGTGAAAAATATTTTACAAATTAAACAGCTCCGTTCATCCCAAATTCTCTATTCGTTCCAATATCCATTTTCCCTTTTAACAAATAAGGCATCAGAATATTCAATATAATTTGATTCCCGTATGATATCTTCAAAATAAAAATCTACATATCCAGGGAATTTAAAATGCCTGAATTACAATTAAATTCTAATGCAGCTTTTTCATGGACACGAGTGCATAATATTTGCAAAATAAATTATTGTCAAGAAAAAAATTATTTTTTAAAAAAATATTTTAATTTATCTGATTTTCAAAAATTTTTTTCAATATCTCATTTTTTCAAACAAGATACTTCTCTTTTTACCTGAATAGTTAATGTTCTATCTTAGAGTTAGTCAATTACTCTGATAATAACTTTAATTGGGGAAATGAATTAGGAACTCTTATAAAATAAGTTTGCCCTATCAATATAACAGTTTTTTAAGCGCAATTGGCGCGTGGGTAATGAGCTAAGGAGAAGGAATTTGCGATAATTTCATATGATAAAATAAAGTAAAAATTATAAGTATTTTTGTCAAAATTGGGAACATCTCAAATTTCTCAGAGTATATTTTTATTGACTAATTTAAGAAATACTATTATTATTTTGTACTCTGGTGCATATGGAGCAGGCATGAAAAAAGCAATAATTATGTGGGGTCTGGGAAGAGTTTTTTACAACGCCTTAGGCCATCATGCTGATAATTTTGATATACCGGAAGCACGAACAATAATGCGTCGTGAGTTTATCTGGGCAGCAGCTGGTAAAGAGAGAGTTTTAAGGGAGGTCCTAACTTCTGATATTTATAGAAGCAACAGAAAAAAAATTTAACAAAAATAACCTCATAAAAATTAAGTATTATTTATTGAAAAATGAAAAATATAAAACGAAGTGATGTTGCTAAATATTGCAATGTTTCTCAATCTACTGTAAGTAGAGCGCTATCCGGCCATCCCTCAATACCAGAATGTACAAAGGAAAAGGTTAAAAGTGCAGCTAAAAAACTGGGTTATATACCATCAAATCTAGGCAGTACATTAAAATTTAGAAAAAGTTTTCAATTAGGATTAATAATACCATTTAGTCTTGATAGAAAACTCCATGCTTATCCGTATGAGTATTTTTCTAAATTATTATATGGATTAACAATTACAGCCCAGGAGAATAATTATCGAATAACTATAATTCCTGATCAAGATTTGGATACGGAAAAAGCGGCAAACCTGGTTTTGTCGAAAACAGTTGATGGATTAATATTTCCAATAAATACGAATAAGAAATTCTCATATATTTCTTTAAAAAAAATGAAAGTTCCCTTTATTTTAGTTCATAATTATATTCCAGACAGCACAATACCGTATGTAGATGTTGATTGTCGACCTGGCATGTGGGATGCCTTTGTATATTTTAAAAATATAGGTATTAACAGAGTTGGTTTTTTATCAGGTGGAAATAATTATGTAAATTCCATAGATCGTTTAACAGTATTTAAAGAGTTCAGCCAGAAACTTGAATTAAAAATTTCTAACATAGTAGATGGTGATTTTTCAAGGACCAGTGGTTATAAATCTACAAATTTATTTTTAAGAATTTCACTACCAGAGGTAATTTTTTGTGCTAATGATCGTATGGCACTCGGATTAATTCAGGGACTAAAGGAAAGAGGAATTGAAATCCCGGATGAAATAAGGATTATTGGTTTTGATAATCAGGATATTTGTACTCTTATTTCTCCAACACTGTCAACCATAGAAAATCCTTTTTTTGAGATTGGCCAAACAGCAATTAGACAACTAATCGAAATTATTAGAGGTTCAATAATTAAAGGGATATCTTTGCCATCAAAACTGATAATACGTGAATCTTAAAATAATAATTAAAATATAAACGACTAATGATAGGAAAATTTAAAATCTGAGTCAGGGATTTTTACTGTGTTGTTGAAAAAATAGCTTAATTCAATATTATTGAACAAGGTTCTTAATTCTTCCTTCTTTTTTATACTCTATATGAAATAGGCATTCCAATTCCAGTAATTCTATTTAATATTTTACATCCAATTTTTTTACATTCTCCCACCATTGGATCAATATGTAAGTTCCTGGTAGATTGGAAAACGGAAAGTAAAGCAAGTATATTGGCCGGGATTACTTTTACATGAAATGATGCCATCATGATTTTCAACAATATGCTGACAGATAGAAAGACCAAGTCCTGCATTCTTTTTTTTAGTTTTAGTACTGAAAAACGGATCAAACATTTTTGCTTGAACTTCCGCGGATATACCGCAGCCGTTGTCTTTTATTTGCGCCTGAATAAACGATTCACCTTTTTCGAGGCTGAAAACGATAGTCCCGCCTTCGTCCACTGCATCCAGGGAATTGATCGCAAGGTTCATGCAAAGCTGTTTGAGATGAGTTGCCTCGCCATTTACAGGATATTCGTTTTCCGGTGCTTCATGGATTACCTTCACTGCTTTTTCTTTTATCATGTGTTCAAGCAGAAGGAATACCTCGTTTACAACGGATTTCAAATCAACTTTTCCTCTCGATGGAGCATTTATTTTGGAGAAGCTTAAGAGACTCGATACTATCTCAACCATCGATTTAACTTCTTTTTCAATTTTAACCAGCTTTTCCCGGCTGTCGGTATCCAGATTTTTATCTTTCATCAAAACAATATAGTTTGAAATGATTCCCAGGGGATTATTTATTTCGTGGGCTACGCCGGACGCGAGTTCTGCGATAGACGACAGTTTTTCCAGGCGGAGAAGATAATCTTTCAAGTATTTTTCTTTTGAGATATCTTCAACAATTATGATGGTACCACAGTAAATATAATTTTCATCTTTAAAGGGAAGTACAGCAATCTTGAGATATTTATCATCTTCAAAAGTAATCTCATCAAGAAAAAGTTCTTCTCTCGACTGTATTTTTTCGAGGATTTGTTCTTTCTGTTCCAACTTTTTATCTGAAAATATAAAATCAACAGTTTTACCAGTGAATGAGTTCTCCTCGATATGAAAAATCTCTCTTACTGCCAGATTTGTCATATAAATATTTTGTTCAGAATCAAGAATCATAACTCCGGCAGGTATATTTTGAATAATTGTTTCGTTATAATTTTTATAATAATGAATTTCCTTTCTTTCCTTCAAATATTCTTCCCGATCGATTACGTAAGAATATGTAAGATTTATCAGCTTAATCTTGTCAATATCAGTTGTTTTTTCTGATCCGAGTATTTTCCCGGAACTTAGAATCGTCACTCTGTCCGCGAATTCAAAAATTTCATCGATATTGTGGGTGATATAAATGATACTTTTTCCCCGGGCTTTAAACTTTGTAAGAACAGGGTAGATAATTTCCATCTCCGGGGGAGTAAGACGGCTTGATATTTCATCAACAATAATGATTTTGGGATCAAAAGCAATTACCCGGGCAATTTCTACCTTATGCTGATCGGGTATTGAAAGTCGGCCGACCGGGGTATACATGTCGAAGTCTGCGTTTAATTCTTTTAGACAGGCAAGGGCTTTTCTGGAATATGCCCGGGTGTGGAAAGAAAAAAAATTTTTAAGTTCATGATGGGAGGCAAATATGTTCTCGATAGTGTTTAAGGAAGGCAAAATGTTCAGCTGCTGATAAAGCATAATGATTCCGCAATCAAGGGCTGTTCTAGGGGTGAAATATTCAATTTCCCTGTTATCGAAGAATATTTGTCCTTTTTTCTTTTTATCTGCTCCACTTATAATTCTGACCAGACTTGATTTACCGGATCGATGGTTGCCAACAAGCGCGTGGATTTCACCCCGTTTCAACTCAAAGTTGACATCCTGAAGAATTGATGCAGATCCATTACTCGTTGAGATGTTTTTTAAAGATAAAATCACATCGGGATTCATTCAAATCCCAGCTTCTTCATTCGGTTATAAAGGGTTTTACGATGAATTTTTAAAATTTTGGCTGCTTTTTGTTTTACTCCATTACTTTTAATCAATGCATCCTTTATCATTTCCCTGGAGATCATTTCCAATGCGGCTTTATAGCCTGCGTCTTTAAATGTTGAAGTCATTTCCCGGTATTGGCATGGCAAATGAGTAAGTTCAATTTTATTTCCATCGGAAAAAATCACTGCTCTTTCCAGACAGTTTTTAAGTTCCCGCACATTACCCGGCCAGCTGTGCTGTTCAAAAATATTCTTAACTTCCAGACTTAAATTTTTAATTTTTTTTCCATACTCTCTGTTGAATCGGGAGATGAAATGATCGCAAAGATAAGGGATATCATCTTTTCTATCCCTTAGAGGAGGCAGGGTGAATGTAACTACAGATAATCGGTAGAAAAGATCCTGTCTGAACTTTTGCCCGGCAATAAGTTTTTCAAGATTCTGATTGGTCGCGGAAATAATCCTGGTATCTGTGGAGATGGATTTCCCGCTGCCCAGCCTTTGGATTTTACCGTCCTGCAGTATTCTGAGAATTTTGGACTGTGTCTTTATGCTCATATCGCCAATTTCATCAAGAAATATAGAACCTCCGTTTGCCTGCTCAAAAAATCCCCGTTGTCTCGATTTTGCATCTGTAAATGCGCCTTTTTCGTATCCGAAAAGTTCGCTCTCTATCAGTGAATCCGGTATAGAAGCGCAGTTAACTTTTATAAGTACATTTCTCTTTCTATTACTCTTCAAATGAAGTTCGTTAGCGACAAGTTCTTTTCCTGTTCCGTTTTCTCCAAATATCAAGACCGGAGCTTTTGTTGGAGCAACTTTCTCAATTTCATTGATCATTTCTCTTACGACGGGATTTACCCCGATTATTGACAGATCTTCAGTAATTCTGTTTCGGTACATGAAGGATTCTTGAATTAATTTTATTTTTTCCAGCAGACTTTTCACATCCAGCGGTTTGACCAGATAATCAGAGGCACCGTATTTCATCGCTTTTACTGCATTTTCTATCGAAGGAAATCCTGTAATCATGAAGATTGGAATATTTCTGTCTGCCTTTTTAATTTTCTTTAAAAGGTCAATCCCGGACAGTTCGGGCATTTTGATATCCATCAGAATTAGATCGACGGAATTGTCGGTCAATATTTTGTCAACATTAAGAGGATTTGTCGAAATAATTGTTTGATATCCTTCTTTCTGAAAGATTTCTGAAAAAGACAGACACATCTCGTGTTCGTCATCTACAATTAGAATTAAAAAATCCATATTAATTAAAGTTTAGCACAACTGAATAGCACAATACAAGGGGCAACAGGAGCGGAGAGAAATCTTTAAAGGATACCTGTTCGTGCATTTTCTTACCCACTGGCCACAAATATTGCTCCTTTGTTTCACGCGGAGTATTCATTATAATTAAAACAAAAGAAGTAATTACATACATTATAAGTAATTATTTTTTACAGGGATAAATAACGAGTTGGCACTCTTCTTGCAACTATAAGAGTAATCTCAGGTGGAGAAGCATTGGTTTTTTTCTTCGCTTTGAGGTATATGCGGACTAAAAAAATTAAGGAGGAAAGAATGAGGAAAAGTGTTATTCTAATTTTGGTACTGTTATCAGTTGGCGGAGTTTTGTTCGGTAGAGGGACACAAGAGACAGGTGAGGAAGTACCTGAACTGGCTGTACTTCTACCAGGTTCAGTGGAGTTCTTTAGCGTTATGCAGGATGGAATGAATAGAGCAGCAGAAGAGTTCGGAGTTGATCTTACTTATGCGGATGCTGGTTGGGATCCGGGATTGCAGTTGTCGCAGGTGGAGAACTATGTGACCCGCGGTGTGGATATAATTCTTCTCTGCGCCGGTGACAATCAGGCTCTACTGTCGGCGGTTGATATTTGTCAGGAAGCCGGCATACCATTAATCACATTTACGAACACCATCGGAGACAGAGCTGATGGATTTGTTCCGGGTATTGTAACATTTATTGGTACCAACGAAGTTTCCCTGGGACGTATGCTGGGTGAAATGGGTGAAGAGCTTCTGGCAGGCGAAGCTGCTAATGTTGTTCTCATCGAAGGTGCCCCAGGTACAGCACCCCAGCGTTTAAGAACACAGGGTTTTATGGAAATATTTGATACCCATGATGATTGGGAGCTTGTTTACAGCCAGGCAATACCGGGTTGGACAAAAGAAGGAGCTCTGGGTGCTATGGAAGCGTTTCTGCAGACAGGACAGGAAGTTAATCTTGTCGTAACACACTGGAATGCAGCCGCCGCGGCAGCAGCAATGGCTATTGAAGAAGCCGGTTATCCTGAAAAAGTGTATATCGTAGGTCTTGAATTTAATACCGATCTTGTTTCTTTTATTCAGGAAGGCAGTGTGGATAAAGTAACTTATTATTCAGTTGAAGAATTAGGTTACACAGTCATCGAGAATGCCAGCCGTTACCTTGACGGCGAGACCTTACCTACTTTTGTGGAAATTGAACCTATCGTGGTTGATATTTCAAATGTTATGGATGTGGAACCTGAATTCTAAAGCCAATAAATAAAGGACCAAATTTTCTTGGTCCTTTATTATAAAATCAAATATAATAAGAATATATAATGAATAATAATACATTATTATCAGTTAAGGCATTGAACAAATCGTTTTCCGGAGTAAAAGTACTTGATGATATTGATCTTGAACTTGAAAGGGGAGAGGTCCATGCTCTATTAGGAGAGAACGGAGCAGGGAAATCCACCCTCGTTAAAATAATTTGCGGAGTCTACAAGCGCGATAACGGCCGCATATCCTTTTGTGGTGAAGATGTTGTTTTTGCTTCTCCAATCGAAGCATTCAGAAATGGAATTAGTGTCATTTACCAGGAAACAAGTTTAATTTCTCAGCTAAGTATTCTCGAAAATGTATTTCTTGGCCGGGAACCGGAAATACTACTCCCCGGACTGATTTACAGTAAAAAGATGCTCGAAGAGTATCACGTGATATGCGGTCGTTTGGGTTTTGAATTTCCTCCTCATACTATTGTTAAAAATTTGTCAATAGCAGAACAGAAAATGGTGGAGATTCTTAAAGCACTGGTCCGGAAATCAAGTTTTATTGTTATGGATGAACCCACAGATGCTCTTTTTGATAAGGAAGTCAACCAGTTATTTTCCATTATCAATGATCTGAAAAAGGATAAAATTACTATTTTATATATTACCCATTATCTGGACGAAGTCTTCCGGATAGCTGATAGATTGACAGTACTTCGGGATGGGAAAAAAATAATTACGGTTGCTACAAAGAAAACAAAGTTGGATGACGTTATTTACATGATGGTGGGGCACGAAATAGCAGCCTATTCCAGACCCAATTCCAGAAAAAAGGCAGAAGGTCCACCAATAATGGAAGTGAAAAATCTTTGTAGAGGAAGCCAGCTCAAAGACATTTCATTTTACGCAAAAAAGGGAGAAATTCTGGGTATTACTGGACTGATGGGTGCTGGAAAGACAGAGCTGGCACGTTCAATATTCGGCGCTGATAGAATTGATTCAGGTGTTATTTTGCTCAACTCGGTTCCGGTGAAAATCAAGTCGCCAAACAGAGCGATAAAATACGGTATCTGCATGCTGCCTGAGGACAGGAAGAATCAATCGCTTTTTTTGAATTTTGAAGTTTTTAAAAATATATCAATGGCCTCGATCGATTCCTTTATTTCCTTTGGAATTTTAAGTGAAAAAAAAGAAATTAAAATTACCGAAGATTTACAGAAAATACTTGATATAAAAATTACCAGACCTCAGCAGGTGGTTAAATATTTGAGCGGCGGAAATCAGCAGAAGATTGTGATCGGGAAATGGATTGCGGCAGAGCCTAAAGTTTTAATTATGGACGAACCAACCAGGGGTATCGATGTAAATACCAAGGCAGAAGTATATAAAATTATAAAGAAATTAGCTGAAGACGGGCGCTGCATTCTGTTTATATCTTCTGAGATACCGGAAATATTGGAAATAGCAGACAGGATTCTGGTAATGAAAGAAGGAAAAATTGCCGCTGAATTCGAAGCTGGAGTCAGTCAGGCAGCAATAATGAAAATTATTCTTGAGGGGAGTGAATAGATGGTAAAACAAAGAGGGTCAACGCCTTTGAGCCTTATGCGAAATCGTAAATTGGGAGATATACTTAGAAAATATCAGATTATGCTTGGTGTGGGTGTCGTTTGTCTGGTTTTTTCTTTAATAACACCAAATTTCTTAAGCGGTCGGAATATAATCAATATCCTGCGGCAAAGCTCATACATTGGTTTAATGGCAATTGGAACCACATTTGTTATTATAGGCGGGGACTTTGATATCTCTATTGGCTCAACTCTGGCTCTCTGCGGAGCTCTCGTAATAATGCTCCAAAACAACGCGGCCCTGTCCTGGCCGGTTGCTGTAATAATAGTCATTTTCATTGGTGGGGTTATCGGCTTTGTTAACGGCTTTTTTACTGCAAAGATAAAAATTGTCGGGATAATTACAACCCTCGCAACGATGGCGGTTTTAAGAGGAGTCACATATATTATAACCGGGAAGAAAGCCCAGATCGGTCAATCCGAGTCTTTCAGAATCCTTGGAACCGGATACACACCAATCCTGATTTTTGTTGTCATGGTACTTATAATGCAGTTCCTGCTTAAAAAAACAAAGATAGGCAGATACTCCTGTGCTGTCGGCGGAAACAAAGAAGCCGCCCGGTTGTCGGGAATACCTGTTGATTTTTATAAAATACTTACTTTTGTAATTGGCGGTTGTATGGCTGCAATGGGCGCTATTGTATTTGCGGCAAGGATAAACTCCGTTTCACCACTGGCAGGTGCAGGTTACGAACTTGACGCTATTGCCGCTACCGTAATAGGAGGCACTAGTGTCTCTGGAGGAGAGGGTAGTGTGATAGGGACTTTTATAGGTGTCCTGCTCTTAAATATCATTAGTAATATGTTCAATCTCCTAGGTGTTTCTGTTGATTTCCAATTAATCATTAAAGGGCTGATTATCTTAACTGTTGTAGGCTTCGATTCCTATACACGCTTTAAAGCAGAATAGCTGAAATTGCTTGTAACACAGAGTTTTTCGATGGGTAGAGGAAAATAATACTTCGGTATATTAGTGGAGGAAAGTATTTTATGCCTTTAAAAATAATTGCTCAATTTCTGGAAAACGGCGGCGGAGTGAATCCGGATACTGCGAAATCCATTTTGGACAGAGCTTATGAGAGGTTGAAATTTTCTATCCTCATAATTGGCTGGAATTTGCCGGAAAAACTCATTTCGGTGTGCAAAAATTTTTGTGAAAGAAACAATTTAAAACTCTACCGATGGCAGCCTTTGCTCACCAGTGATGGTGAAATGATACCAAATAGCGAATGGGCATGCCGTAATCTTTTTTCTGAGCCGATCAGGGGATTTAAAGGTTTGCCTGAATTCACTTTTTGCTGTCCAAACAGGGAAGAAGCGGCAGAATCCATTCTTGGAAGAGTCAGGTCAGTAATGGAAACTGGAGACTATGATGGGATGTTTCTTGATCGTATCCGTTTTCCATCACCTATGGAGAATCCAAGCGAATATCTCGGATGCTTTTGTAAAAGCTGCAGAAAAAAAGCCCTGAATTATGGACTGGATTTGGGTGAAGCTATAGAAGAACTCAAGAAACTGATTTCTCATCAGAATGGGGCTCAAAAATTGTTAAGATATCTGTTTAATAAATCTGGCAAACATGAGTTTGCTTCAACAGATGTTTTGGATACTTTTTTCAATTTTAGGGAATCCTCTATTACCGATTTAATAAAAACAACATCAAATGCTATCACAGACATGGGGTTTGATGTGGGACTCGATTGTTTTTCACCGCTTTTGGCCAGGGCTGCAGGTCAAAATATCAAGGCACTTTCACCGTTTTCCAAATGGATTAAAATAATGAGTTATGGCCACACATTAGGTGTCGCTGGAATTCCTTTTGAATTGATTGGATTGGTGAAATGGCTTTCTAAGCAATATAATCTAACGGAAAGGGACGCTGTAAAAATGCTGTCCTATGAGACCGATTTTGATCTTCCCGATACTCTCGATGAGTTGACAGAAAAAGGTATTAAACCGAAGGATTTGGCGAAGGAAGTAAGAACAGTTAAGCTCGAACTTAAAACCCCTGTAGTGGCAGGGATGGAACTTGTTGATTTGCCGGATTTCGCAAGATTGAACCCGGAACAAATTAAAGAGGATTTTATTGCTTTTAGAGATGCTGGTGCATCGGGGATTGCGATGTCCTGGGATTTGCGGTATATTCCTCTGGAATATCTAGACATCCTTAGAGAAAATCAATCAACCATAGTTTTGAGAAAGAGAGCAGCTGCTACCTCGAATGGTGTGATTTCCTGAATGCCATTGAGAAAAAAAGTACACCCAAATTGCCGCCTGAATACGCAATAGAGGATGTAAAAGTAGTGATGGCGATTCTCGAATCAGGAGAGAAAAAAGAAAAAGCAGCCAAATATTTTCTGTATGTCTGTTAAATCTTTCAAACAAAATCAAAAAATTAGCAAAACTCTTTATAATAGGAATTGTTGTAGATTTATGAAATTGAGCAATTTTAATAGAGCTTGTCTGTCCGGTGTAAAAAAGGAAATCCGGATACCGGACAAAACAGCAAAGAAGTCAAAAACTTTCTGGATTTCTTTTCCAAAAACTATATAATTTGTCATATATAATAATTATCACTTTAATTTATTATAATATTTTTTGCAGAAAAGTCCAGCTTATTGCCATTTATAGCCATTTGAGATTTTTTATTTTTTGTTAAATTATATTTATAATAGCAGGGAGTATATATTATGAAAAAGGAAATGAATGCAGTTATTGGTCAGTCTGGAGGTCCTACTTCTGTTATCAATTCCAGTCTTGCAGGAGCAATTACCGGTTTAAAGAACATAAATAAAATTAAAAACATATATGGTATGAAATTTGGGATAGAAGGATTTCTTAAAAGTAATTTTATTAACTTAAGTCTTCTGCCGGAAGAATCTCTTACAAAGTTAAAAGCGACACCTTCCTCTGCTTTAGGTTCATCTAGATACAAATTACTGGAAAAGGATTTTCCGGAAATTTTAAATATCCTTAAAAAAAATAATATTCACTATTTTTTTCTTATCGGTGGTAATGATAGTATGGACACAATAAATAAAATTGAACAATACTGCCAGAAAAATAATTATGAATTAGTGGGAATAGGTATTCCTAAAACAGTAGACAACGACCTCTTTGGAACAGACCACACACCTGGTTTTGCTTCTGCTGCAACATACAACATGTTAAGTGTAAAACAAGCTGGAATACTCGCACGTAATATGCAGAAAGTAGATAAGTTCACTATTTACCAGACAATTGGCAGGGATGCTGGGTGGCTTGCAGGAGCAACTGCGCTGGCAAGGGACAGCGAAAAGGATGCACCTCACCTTATTTACATGCCTGAGAGGGCTTTTGTGAAAGAACAATTTTTGCATGATGTAGACAATTCTATAAGTAAATATGGATGGGTTTCGATTGTATGCGGAGAGGGAATTAAATATTCAGACGGAACACCGGTAAGCAACACAGGGGTAAAAGATCAATTTAATAATATGGAATTCGGGGCTATGGGAGGAACTAGTGTCGCCATTCAATTACATAAAATGATAAGCAAAGCTTTTAATATTAGAGGTGAGTTTCAAATAACAGAATCATTAATTATGTGTGCTATAGACAGAGCATCAAAATTGGATCTTAAAGAAGCATATTCTTGCGGTTTACATGCAAGCAAACTTGCCCTGGAAGATATAAGTGGATATATGGTTTCTATAAAAAGAATTTCCAATAATCCTTATACAGTAAAATATTCAAAAGTCCCTTTAAAAGATGTTGCAATAAAAGCTAAACCCATGTCAGACAGTTACATTAATAAATTAGGGAATTTTGTTAGTGATGATTTTAAAGAATATATGAATCCATTAGTAGAAAATATTCCGGAATACATCAATCTACTTTGAAAAAAGAATAGTAAATGAAAAACCTATTTAAAATCTGAGTCAAGGATTTTTACTGCAAAAATCCGATGGAAGATAAAAAAATCGCCAAAATAAACGTTGTACTTTGTCTTAAAAAGAACCTTCCCCTAAAACGGTTCATATGTAACCTTACTTAAAGAAAGAGGCGGCTGATGTACATGGATGTACGAATGTCGTTGAAGCCAGGGATAGTGAGAAACGACCTGACAAGGTACTGTGCAATCGATTCCCTCGCTTTGTCATCCGAGCCATATAATCTTAACTTGGTATCGCTGGAGAAACCGGAGTTTTTCCAGCTCAATAGATTAGAATGTATGCTCTCGTCATTCCTGACTTCGCATACATTCCCAACATCCATGTTGGTCACAAAGGAAAAAATTGATTATAGGCGATCCGGATCCTAACCTTTAGTGTTCTTTTTTAAGTATGTGTTATAAAAATATCCTATACAGTTTTATTGGAAAGAAAGAAGGAATTAAAAAAACGATTAAAAGTTAAAGAGATTTCTGAGAAGAATTATGAGAATCTAAATCAACGTTTCCGCCATCAAAAGGTCCTACTGTCTCAAGAAAACCTGTTATTCCTGCATTATTAATTAACACGTCAAGTTTATTATACTTTTCTTTTATAAGTTCAGTAAGCTGAATCCACTCATTCTCATTCTTGACATTTTGATGATAATATTCATTTCTATTTTTTAGTCGTTTAGAGAGCTCAGAACCTACATTGTCTAAAATATCTGTTATGATTACTGTTGCTCCTTCATTATGGAATAATTCAGCAATAGATTTTCCAATACCTCTGGCTGAACCTGTGATTAATACAATCTTATCTAGTTTTCCTCCATACCCATAGCCCAGTCCATCAGGTCTATCGAGCGGGACGAAGACGTCTTTCAAGTTATTATCGACCAAATCAATCAGGCCGATTGTATTATCTTTACTTTTTCTCTTTACTATCACCTCGTCCATGGGCATTACAAACGGTTTATAGAACTGCTTTTTGAACGTAGCGCTCCGGAGAGCTTTTCCGGAGTTTGCGCCGCTTCACTTTCAACATCTATCCGTTTTTATGACCATCTGGCCCATGAATATATCCAGGGTATAGCAGAAGATTTGGGAAGGTCATTATATCCTGAGCCGGGAAAAGTAGGCGGTTTTCCAGACCTTGCCAAATGCTGAAATTTCTACAGGTTGTCCCTGGATAATGCAGCAATTTTCATTTTTTGGCGAAAACGACAAGGAATTCTAATTGCGGACTCCGTCAGGAGTTCATAATTAGAATTCCTGGTACAGCCAAATTTATTTTGCATAAAATTGCAATCTATTATATGATAATACCATAATGCCAAAACCAAAGAGGAAACGCTGTCCCTGGTGTCATAAGCTGTTTACTCACCTGAGCAGGCATAAATGTCGCATACATAAAATCGTACTTGGAATTACCACCCTCAATTACAGCGGCATCAGCTCACGCATTAAATACGGTAGTATCAAGGCTATAGAAGTACGCAAATATGTAACGAAGACTAAGGCGACGACGATCGGCCCGGTCAATAAAATGATCAACCTCACGGTCTTCAACGCAGCACATAACGGTATTGACCATATCAGCGGCCTGGATAATCTGGTTAAATTAAAAAAACTCTGGCTGCAGAATAACAGGATTTCTTCAACCGCCGGCCTGGAGTCCCTTGTAAACCTGTGCGAGTTAAACCTGTCTGATAACGTGATCAGTGATTTAAGCGGGCTGGAAAAAAGCAAGAAACTGAGTTTCTTCATCCTTCGAAATAATTGCATCAAGGACATGCAGGGGTTGGCGGACTTAACGGGCCTCAAACAGCTCTGGCTAAGGGGTAATCAAATAGAAAATATTTGCGGGCTGGATAAACTCGAACAGCTGTTTGACCTTGACCTATCCAAGAACCGGATAGCAAACATAAGCAGCTTTGAAAACACACATGCCCTGGGCTGCCTTAATCTTGCAAAGAATAAAATTACGAAAATCGAAGGCCTTGACTGCCTTACAGATCTGTACGATTTAAACCTATCCTGTAATCGGCTGGAAAAAATCGAGGGCCTGGGGAATCTCACCAAGCTTAAAAATCTAGACCTGAGTTATAATGCTTATCTCTGCCGCATGGAGGGTCTTGCGAACCTGCGTAAACTTGAAAAGCTTAAACTGGACGGCTGCAGTTTCCCAACCAGTCTGTTGACTAAATTAGGCGGCCTGGATGAGAAAGGTTTTGCGAAGGACATAGCAAAAATAGTGTCCTGGCGCTGCGAAAATCCGGGTAAGAAGCCGTGCAGAAGAATAAAAGTAAACCCCGCCGCTGCAAAAGGACGCAATACAATAGATACTGCCTCACTGCATCAATACCTGCTTAAAATACTGCGCGGAGACGGCAGCACCGGGGGTTTCGAGGAGGACGGTCCTCCTTCAGGTATAACAGAAACAATCCGCAGGGGCCGCTGGCTATGGGTCAAATCCCGCCTGGTATATGAGGGGGCAACCTGGGACCAGAGCACCGACCGGGCAAGCGGTGATCCCTACAAAGCCCAGGCCGGACACGACTGGATCGGGCCGGCTGCAACTGCCCCGGGTAAAGTGTCACGTCCTTCGCAACTAGATAGGTGGGCATTGATCAGCACAAATTACTTACGCGAATATACAGATAAGGGCTGCTGGGGAAATCATAAGGGCCGCTGGGTTGAAGATCTTTCCCCGGATGGTATTGCTACATTGTATATAGCGGACGAACAGTTCCATGACGTTTCACCAATATCAACTACGGCCGAACAAATAATTGATCTTAAGCGCATTGAAGAAGCCATTTCCTGGTAAACCCATATTGTCAATTAAGAGTATCAGGATTCCCGGTGAATTCTCAGTCTCCGTCTCCTGATAAGAAAACCTGACAGTACATATATACTGAAGGAAATAAGTCCGGCACCTGCCGGTGAGAGCAGAAGCTCCGGCAGCACGCCCCGGGGAAAGAGGGGAGTACTTACAGACTGTGTGAAAATAATTCTTAAAAAATCAGCTTTCTGAACTTTTCAGTTTGTTTATAATTTAAACACATCAAAAGAGATGGATTTTTACAACAAAACAGAAAATCTGCTATTGTTTTGAAATCAGGTCGTCAGGAAAGGAGTCTTCTGTATCAATAAAAAGAGATGTTATACTGATATTCTCTGGCAGATGTTTTTTAGTGGCCGCTGTTTCTTCTCTATCCACCGAGTAATCAAGGATTATAATTTTTTTTGGAATCAATTGTACCTTCTTTATTTGAATGCGTTAATCAAGTCTTTTAATAGTGCAGCAGCTGCGCCAACTGGAGAGCTTTTCCCCCCCATCACAGTAATGCTGCCCATGGTATCTGTCATATAAGTGATTGCTTTTTCAGAGCCACTTACAAGGGCTAAGGGATGGGTTTTATCTAAGGTTTTAGGGGCGACATTTAATTGGATATCTTCCCCGTTTTTTTCTATGGTTCCAATAAGTTTTATAACCTTTCCATCTTGTGTGGCAGCTTCTATGTCTTCAGGGGTGACACCTGTTATCCCTTGAACTGTGATATCATTCAGTCCAAAGGTTTTGTTGAAAATACGGTTGGCTATAAGAATGGTTTTATTGGCAGTATCTTTACCCTCAACATCATAACTTGGATCGGTTTCGGCAATCCCTAATTCCTGGGCTTCTTTTAATGCATCAGCATAGGCAGTTTTCTTGTCACGCATTTGAGTGAGGATATAATTGGTTGTACCGTTTAAAATACCTTCAGCAGAGGAGACACGACTTCCAGCAAGGCAGGTTAAACCGACATCCAGGGTTGGGAGTGCCGCAGCAGTTGCCGCACTGATGTGAAGGCCGCAATTGTGGTCTTCCGCCTTTTTGAAAATGTCTTTGTAAAATAATACAAAAGGTCCTTTGTTGGCGCTGACAATCTCCATACTCTTTTCAATGGCAGCAAAAATATGGGCTTTGCCTGGTCCGCCATCCTTGAGGTTGGTAGGCGTGGCCTCAACCATGACATCAGCAGTGATCTGTTCAATAACTTGAATGCCTGTAATGTTTTCTTTTCCATACTCAGGAAAGGTTTGAATTTCGTTGCCCTGTTTTATGAAATCAACAAGATGGGATAAGGGTAATCCTTCACCGGAATCAACGATGGCAGCACCTTTGTAATCCACTGCTGCCGGTACAATTAAGGATAAATTATATTTTTGTTCGATTTCTTTTTTCCGATCTGCAATGAGTTGTAGAAATTCTTTGCCCACGCCACCGCATCCACATAAAATAATTCTAATAGTTTTCATTAACGATTTCCTTTTAAAACCAGGGCCTCATAATCTTTTGTATCGATATAGGCTTCTATAATAGCGGGGCCTTGTTCATTAAATGCATCAGCCAAAGCATTATCATATTCATGAAGGGTTTTTACAGGATATACCGGCACACCGAAAAGTGTATGTGACGATAGATGGCCGGCAAGTTTTGTATTTATTTGAGTACCATATTGGCTGTTTCCCTTTCTTTCCTGTTTGATCCGAATAAGGGACAAGGATGAATCAATCAGAACAATAAAAACAATATTTTTATTCAATCGAAGGGCTGTAGCCATTTCACCGGCCATCATATAGTAGCCGCCATCACCCACAACACAGCAAACCTGTCTTTCAGGGAGAGATAACTTTGCAGCGATGGCAGCCGGAATGGCAAATCCCATGGAGGAACACCCATTGGTCATGAGTTGGCATTCAGGAGATGGTGTCTTCCATTGCTGACCGATAACATGCAAATGTGCACCCACATCACAGGTCATGATGCTGTCATCGGGTAATTTTGTTCTTAATTTTTTTAGAACATTCAACACCCCAAAAGAATCCTTTGAAGGAGTCAAGCGAGTAAACAGATTTATTTTGTTTTCGATAAGATTTTTAGTGTTCCATTCTTTTGCAGGACAATCCAGATTCAGTAAAATGTTTAATGTTTCATATATATCTCCGACAACATTACAGGCAGGATTAAATTGATCAGCATCCAAATCAGCCGGAGTGGTATCTATATGAATTAATGGAACATTTGGCATCCAGTCTTCATAGTTTAATTCTACTTGATCAAATCCAATACCAATAACAAGATCAGCCTGTTGATGCACCTTGCCAACTATATGTCCCAGAGCATGATTAAGTACGCCTGTATAAAAGGGATGATCTTCCGGGACCATTCCTTTAGCCATGGGAGTAAGGACTGCGGGGATATTAAATTTTTCTATAAGTTCAAGGATGATATCTCTTACATTGGATCGAATCGCGCTGATTCCCAATGCAAAAACAGGTTTTTTTGCATCATTAAATAAATCAGACATCCTTTTTAAACCGCCTGATTCAGGTGATGGTATCTTCTTTACAGCCAGATTTAAGTGATCTTCTTGAGGAGAATCAAACTCACCAATTCCTGCAGGCAATCCGATATGAACCGGGCCTGGAACTTCCGACAAAGCAGTTTGGAACGCCTTTGTGATAGTTTGTCTTACTGAGCCGGGTTCAAGTCGGGTGGTCCATTTGGTAATGGGTTTAAACAATGTCTGATGATCAATGTTCATCTGGCAAATTCTATTCTGCATCTTTTTGTTCATTTCGTCGGAGAATGCAATCATGGGAGAGCGATCTAAAAAACCACCGCAAACACCTGTGGTCATATTGCAGGCACCCGGTCCAAAGGTGCCAAAGCATGCAGCAATCTTTCCGGTTAGACGCCAGCAGATATCTGCCATGAATCCACCACTGGCTTCATTGCTGATTAGTACAAATTCAAGCCCATCAGTCTCTTCAATTGCAGCCATATAATCGACCCAATTACCACTGGGTATACCAAAGATATATTGTACACCAAGATCTTTTAAGGTTTTTACCATTACCTGGGCAACAGTCGCCATTTTTCACTTCCTTTTACCGGACTACTGATTACATCCATTTTGCTTTGTGGTTTTCAGTGATGATGAAATATGATGCTGACAATCCCAGACCCGTTCCCACACCTACCGATTTTGTCGTAAAGAATGGTTAAAATATATTTTTTCGGGTCGATTCATCAATACCGTTATCTTCAATTTCTATCTGTAGCATTTCTAATTCATTTTTATATAATAATCGTAATATCAATTTCAGATGTAAAGTGTCTTTTATTAACCTGTAGGTTTACCAAATGATAGTAAATTTTATAATCTGCATCAAGTGTTTTTGAGATGAAAATCTCATAGAAATCAAAAAAATCGCGAAAATCGTATCTGTGACTATAGAATGGAGAAAAAAACAGCTATACTTTTTGTAAATCTTATAAACCAAAGTCAAAATCCAGCAATTTCATTTAATGAGTATAATATATGATTTTTAGTTTGATTCGATAAAGAAAGATCTATAAGCCAGTTTTCTACTTCAACCGGATTCAATTAATCAAGATAAATATGGCCGAATTTGTTAAATAAATAATTTTTAAGATGTGCCCTTCGTGCTTGTGCAACTGGTTTTGAAAAAGATTTTCCTTTTGCATGCTGGCGTTTAATCCATTGGCATGATTCCCAGATAAAAAATCTTGTGCATATTCATTTAATGTAATCTTTTTAAATATTAAACTTTCAAAATATTCTTTTACAAAGTACTCAGCTTCAAATTTAAGTT
>SDBV01002752.1_pt1 | contig 26228 bp, 26 predicted proteins | sample 2277081 | NCBI WGS metagenome assembly SDBV01 (sample SAMN10402039, study PRJNA504765) | marine sediment metagenome | isolation source: marine sediment core GS10_PC15, 223 cmbsf | place: Arctic Ocean: Southern Knipovich Ridge | collected 2010 | reverse complement strand
AGAAGTTCTTATTTCTTCTTGTTGGGTCATCCACGCCTGCAATGTTAATCAGGTTCTGTATGGTTATCCCTTCTCCTCTTAATACAGTAAAACCTGCCTCTTTCATGAATTTTAGAGAATGTTTAATGCCGGCGTAAAATTCATGATTGCCTGTTACAGCAATTTTGCCCAACCTTGCAGGGGTTTTCCTTAGTTTTTCCGCAAGGTGGTCAATTTTAATCATTTCTCCATCAAGAAAATCGCCGGTTGAGACTATTAAGTCAGGTTTTACAAACTCAATTTCTTTTAAAACCTTTTTAAGCTTTTTTCCCCTATGGATGATGCCTAAATGTAAATCGGATACATGAGCAATTGTTAACTTACTGATTTGTTCTTGGTTCGGACCTGCCTGTCCGGTAGGCAGGTTGATTCCAACAGGAAGTTTCGAGGTTTCTACAGTCAGCCTTTTGACGTGCAGGGTTTTTGCCTCGAAATAACCGTAAATATTGAAAGCGACTGACAGAAGAACCGGGATGAAAAACAGAGGCAACGCAGTAAGCATGATTCCTGTAAGGTTTTCTTTAAGCATTAAGCCTGTAAGCCGGATAAGGAGATTATATGCCTCGAGCGGAATTGATATTGAGATGAATAAAAACAGCAGTGACATCCATATATTCACAGTATACGCGGCAATTCTTGCCGGAATTAAGAGGCCTCTGTGTGAGTATAAATGTATTAAATGGGGAGAGACTGCCAGAAAAATCAGGATTAATAATAAAATATTAGTGGTGGCGGTATTTGGCTGGAAAGCGGATTTTATTTTAAAGAAAGCGTAAAAATGTGCCGCTCCGTATGTGAAGTAAAAAATAAAAAACATTTTCATTCTGTATTTTTTGTCTCCTTAACTTTTTCCATTTTTATAGCAAACATTAAAAGACAAGGGATAACAAAGACCGTAAATATTGTTGAAATCGCAATCCCTCCAAGGACGACACTTCCAAGTCCTCTGTAAAATTCAGAACCCGGCCCTCCTATTAAAACAAGAGGGAGCATGCCGAAGATACTGGTGGATGCACTCATATAAATAGGTCTCAGCCTTGTCTTTGTTGATTCAAGCACAGCTTCCCTATAGTCCATTCCGTGATAACGGATATTGTTAAGCGCCTGATGAACTATCAGGATAGCATTGTTAACAACCACGCCGACTAATATGATAAACCCAAGCATGGTAAGTATGTCAAAGGGCTGGTATGAAATAAATAAATTCTCAAGCCTGAGGCCTATAAATCCTCCAGCTGCAGCAAGAGGGACTGTGAATAAGATGATTAAAGGGTAGATAAAATTCCCGAACAATGCTGCCATTAGGAGATACGCAATCAGGGCTGCAAGAATGAAATTCCATTGTAAAGCTTTCCCTGTCTCTGTGAGTTTGTCTGCCACGCCGCTTTGCCTTACATCTACTCCCTGAAGCATGCCCTGATTTTTAAGTATGGGGATAATCTTGTTATCAATGGTCTCCATAGCCTTCTGAAGAGGCATGGTTTTTGGTGGTGTAACCTGAAGTGTGACAGTGCGGCGTCTTTCAAGGTGCCTTACCTGTGTGAGTCCCGTTGTTCTTACAAGTTCTGAAAGGGAAGAGACCGGCACAATTCTACCCCCTGGCGTGGCCAGGAGAGAGTTATAAAGCTCCTCAGGTGTTGAGATATCTTTTTCTGATGCTTTTAACACAAGGTCAATTTTTTTCTGTCCTTCCTGCTTGAATTCTCCAATCCTTCTGCCGTCCATCAGCACGTCAAGGATGATACCCAGGTCTTTTGCACTCATGCCAGACGCCTTAAGACGGTCTCTCCTGGGCAGTATTTTGATTTCCGGATAGAGAATCTCAAGTGACGGCACTGGTCGTATCTGTGCCTCTGGAATCTCTTTCTTTATTATTCCGAACATTGTACCTGCAACCTGAACAACTTGATTCAGGTCATTTCCACTAATATCAACTTCGATGGTCCTGCCTCTGCCGAGCCTTGTCTGGAATACTCCAGCCTGCATGCTCATACCAAACATCCCGGGGATGCTGTTGTTTAACCCCATGAAAAGAGGTACAAGCTCGCCTGCGCGCTGTTCGTGTATGCTTATGGCACCATATAGCATTATTTGTTCTGCACCGACATAAAACATATGCTCGATTCCCGGGTAGCCGTTATAGTCTTTGCCAAAGTGAGGTTCTAAGGTTTTGTAGATATGTTCACCGATTTCTTTTCTCTCTTCGTAAGAGAGTCCGGGCGGAGGGACAAGGATATTTATCACAAGATTCCTGTTGCCCTGAGGAAGATATTCCTTTGGCGGTGCTAAGAGCCAAGCAGTAATAACTGCGAGTAAAGTAAGTGAAAGGACTGTTGTCAGTCTTGTCTTCCAGTTTTTTGTAGCCATTTGCACTATCTTCATTATTCCTTCTGCAAGTCTGTTGCCAATATCTGTAAGGTGATTTTCCCGGGATACTTTTTTCCCGGATAGAGTAAAAATCTGCTTTGAAAACATCGGGATAACAGATACAGAAACAAACAGGCTGAGAATTACAGCACAGGTAACTGCAATTGCTATGTCTCTGAATAATTGTCCTGCTTCTTCCTGCATAAAAACAACAGGCAGGAAAATAGCTACAGTGGTAAGAGTTGAGGCAAGGATTGCTCCCCAGACTTCCCGGGCACCGTCATAAGCAGATTCAAAAGGGGACTTCCCCATCTTTCTGTGGCGGTCAATGTTTTCAAGCACAACAATTGCGCTGTCAACAAGCATGCCAACTGCAAAGGCAATACCAGCAAGGCTTACAACATTAAGACTTCTTCCAAAGGCATTCATAAAGATAAAAGTTCCGATTACGCTTATAGGGATTGCAGAGGCAGCTATTAATGTTAATGAAAAGCTCCTCAAAAAGATTAATAAAACGACAATAGCAAGCATACCTCCGATAAAGATATTTGTCCGTATAAGCCCTATGGCGCCACTTATATACGGTCTTTGGTCATAAACCCATTCTATATGAATATTCTTAGGCTGGAGTTTTTCCTCATTAAGCCATGTAACCATTTCCTCAACCATGTCAGTCAGCTCAAGTACGTTTGAGTCCGGTTCGGGCTTAACACCTATTGCTATGCCTTTTTCCCCTTTGTACAGCATGGCAACTGTTGTTTTTTCATAACCAAAGCCTATGCTGGCTACATCAGATACAGTGATGCGTCTCTGCCCTGTGGATTTAATTACTATATTCTCAATCTCTTCCGGAGAGTTAAACTCGCCAGTAGTCCTTATTCTGTAGTTTTTTCTGCCGACGCCCATTGTGCCTGCTGATATGTTCACATTTTCATCACGCAGGACATTTATGACATTATTGATTGTAAGGCCATAGGCTGCGAGTTTTTCCGGTTTTATAATTATGTGCATTTCTTTTTCAGTCCCGCCGCCCATAAAGAGGTCAGCAACGCCTTCAACCCGTTCAAGGTATTGCCTTATTTCATTTTCAAAAAAGGTTTTATAAGTATCTATGGAATTCGGGTTATCATCATCAGCCTTTAATATCATCCATATTATTGGCGTGGTGGCAGCTCCTGTGGCATTTATTACAGGCTGTTCAACATTCTCAGGATATGAGCGTACTTCATTCAGTTTGTTTGATACTCTAAGCAGGGCGTTATCTACGTCAGTGCCAATCTTAAATCTAAGGGTAACGGTTCCGCGACTGTTAAAGGCGGAACTTTCCATCAATATAAGGCCGGGTATTCCTTTTAGGACATTTTCCTGTTCCTCAATGATGTCGCGCTCTATTTCATATGGAGTGGCGCCTACCCACATGGTTGTTACAGTTATCTCAGGTTCTATTACAGTGGGGCTTAATTGATAAGGCATACTCTTGAGCCCTATTATTCCAAAGAGAACCAAAAATATAATGCTTACTATAACTGTGACAGGTTTTTCTATGGAGAATTTAATAAAATTCATTTTATTAAAAATTTAGGGATTTGAAGACTAATCACCCAATTCCTTATTCGTTAATTTTCACTATCTGTCCGTCCCTGAGCCTTTCGTTTCCTTTAACAACTACTTTTATCCCTTCTTTAAGTCCATTCGCCTGAATACCTGCTTTCATCCCTTTGTATCCAATTACCTTTACCGGTATCATCTTTGCCTTTGAATCTATGACAGCAAATACAACAGTATTTCCAAATACAGTTATAACAGCATCTCTATGCACTATAAGGACTTTTTCCTTTTTTGCTACAGGCAGATTTACCATTGCTTCCATCCCCTCCATAAGGGATTGGCTGTTATCAGCCCTTATCTTTACAGGAAAGGTCCTTGTTGATATGTTGCCCTGCGGTATAATTACAAAGATTTTTCCGTTTATTTCCTTTTCCCCGGCCTTTACCTTTACTTTCATGCCCGGCGTGATGATACTGATTATGCTTTCAGGGACCTCCACAATAATATCTATTACATCATCTCTTGCAATGGTTGCGACAACAGAGCCCGGGGAAAGCCACTCGCCCCTTTCAACATGCTTTTTAATAATTACGCCATTAAACGGAGCCCTTATAGTTTTTTTCCTGATAATTATTTCAAGGCGTTCCTTTTCAAATCTGCGCTCGTCGTATGCCTGCTCTGATATAAGGTCTTCTTTGTAAAGATTTTCTGCCCTGTTAAAGTCTAATGCCGCTTTATCATAGTCAGACCGTACCAGGTCTGAATTGAGTTTAACGAGCACAAAATTCTTTTTTACTCTTAGCCCTTCTTCAAAACTTACTTCCTCTACCTTGCCGTCCACCTCACAGGCAACATCTGAGACCTCTTGGTAATAAACGGTTCCGACAAATTCAGCCTCAGGAGCGACCATGCCGGTGCTGACTTCAGATACAACAACCTGTGCCGGCGGCATACCCTGCTGCTTTTTCTCCTGCGCATAAAGAGCTGAAGAATAAAGCAGAATAAAAATGAATAATGATACGCTAATTTTCTTTATCATATATACTCTCCTCTACTGATAACTGTTTACCCCGTTAGAAAGTTCTGTCATTTCTAATGGGGTTCACTGATAACTGTCTTCAGAAGTGTTCCTGTAGCGCGTTTTAATTTTAAAATCGCAAACTTATAATTATACTCTGCATTAATAAGTTCTCTTTCTGCAGTAACGAGCAGTGTGTTTGCGTCCATAACATCTACGCTATTTGCAAGACCATGTTTAAACTGTTTTGACACAGCGTTATAATTATCCCTGGCATATTCCACTTCTGCTTGCAGCTTATCAAGAACTCCTGATTCTGTTATCAGGTCAAGATAGGCTGTTTCAACCTCCATGCTGACAGAACGTTTTAAGTCTGAAAGATTGTATTCAGCCTGCCTGAGTTTTGCCTTTGCCTGTCTAACCTCGGCTATCCTTAATCCCCCCTCGAAAAATGGGAAGTTAAGCTTCACTCCTCCATAAATTCTTTCCTTGATTTCAAAAGATGACGACGGCTCATTTTCTTCTTTAGAATACACTCCTTCTAATGCGAGTGTTGGCCAGTAAAGACCTCTTGCATATGTGACCTCATCTCCTGCAATTTCTTTTTGAATGGTCATGGCTTTTATTTCAGGTCTCTGTGAAAGTGCTTTTTCTTTAAGACAGTCAATAGTTGACTGTTGTCCTGACGCTTCGGGAACCTGGCAGCTGACAGTCAAATTCTCTGACTCCTGCCTTCCGATATCTGACCCATGACTTTCCTTAACACTATAATCACTGTTTATGCCGACTGTTCTTGCAAGCAAGGCCTTTGCAAGCCTTAGATTGTTTTTAGCCTTTATCAAATCTGATTGGGCACCGGCAAGCTCTGCCTCTGCCCTTAAAAGCACGGTTTTTGTTGCTTCTCCGACTTTAAGTCTTGTCCTGGCAGCATCCCTGTGTTTTGTCAGCCTCTTAACGTTTGCACTGGCTATTTCCAGTGTTTTTTTTGCCTTTAGAACATCATAATAGGCATCAGAAACGCTTAAAAGATACTCCTCTTTTACAGCTTTAAGATCATATCTGCTCATTTTGATGGATTCTTTGGTAATACCCAGGGCTGTTAGTTCCCTGCCGCTTAATGATAAAGATTGGTCAAGCCTGAGTCCCCATGAATTAGTGTAGTCCGGCTGTATTGTAAGAGTACCCGCGCTCTTTTTTTCGTTATATCTTGTATGCTTTCCATATGCTGACAGAGTCGGGAACAATACTGCTAATGCTCTGTCTTTTTCACGCTTGGATATAAAAAGGTCTTCTTCAGCTATTTTTATTGTCTCACTTCTTTCAAATGCGAGCCTGTAGAGGTCATCAAGCGAATATTCCTCTGCAGGTATGCCAAGAGGTGTAAGGATAAGTAAAAAACAAAATATAAATAATATCTCCTTCTTCATGACACGTCCTTTCTTATACCATTGGTCAGTAATTTAAACAGGGAATTACTCAAAATCTTTGAGTCACCAATTCCAAATACAAGTTTTAATATTACTGTGCCCCTGATGCTTGCAAAAATCATGGATGCAGTCTGCGTGGTGTCCATGGGCCTGAAGACCCCTTTCTTGACTCCTGCTTTAAGGATATCCTGGATTATTTTATGATGGGCATTAAAAAAAATCCTTTTTAAAGGTTGAATAAAAGGAAGCTTGTATTCCCTTATGAATATGGACAAAAGCTGTCTTTTTTTAAACGCAAATTCAAGGTTCAATATAATATAAGCCTTAAGGGCTTCGAGAGGGTCTTTTTTTGCCGGTAGCAGTTTATCAGTAAGCCTGTTGAAGTCTTTTGTCTGGTCTTTGATAATTTCCAGGCAGAGTTGTTCCTTGTTTTTAAACCTGAGGTAAAGGGTACCTACACTCAAGCCGACACCCCTGGCAATTGTGGACATTTTTGTCTCGGAATATCCCTTTGAGGAGAAAAGGGAAAGGGCGGTCTTTAATATTTTTGATTGTGAAACTTTTTTCTGCATTGTTTTGTCGGTAAGGTCTAATATGAACCATAATTCATGTGAACCATGGTTCATATTAGAATAGTTATTGATGGATTGTCAAGAAAAAAGGGTAATTAAAGAAAAGACTCTGGAAATTATAAAGATATACAGGAATAAAGGCTTGTGGCTATCCGAAAAGGGCTTCTACGAATTCTTCGGCATTGAAATCTTGCAAGTCTTCAACAGCTTCACCAACACCTATTAATTTAATGGGTATATTAAGTTCCTTTTTTATTGCTATTATGATTCCGCCTTTTGCAGTGCCGTCAAGCTTTGTTATGGCAATACCGGTTATACCGACAGCAGCACTAAACATTTTTGCCTGGTGGATAACATTCTGTCCTGATGTTGCATCAACGACAAGCAGGATTTCATGGGGGGCTGAGGGTATTTCTCTGCTTATAACGCGCTTTATCTTTTTAAGTTCTTCCATGAGGTTGATTTTGGTATGAAGCCTCCCTGCAGTATCGATTATAACTATGTCAGCATTTTTTGCTTTAGCAGAGGCTATGGCATCAAATGCCACTGCAGCAGGGTCTGCTCCGCTTTTGTGTTTTATAATCTGTGCATCTGCCCTCTGAGCCCATATTTCAAGCTGTTCAATAGCTGCTGCCCTGAATGTATCTGCTGCGGCAAGAGTTACCTTGAGACCGTTGTCAGTAAAGCGCCTGGCAAGTTTGCCTATTGTTGTGGTTTTTCCGACGCCGTTGACACCGACCGTCAGAATTATATATGGTTTTTCTCCGCTTATCTCAACTCCGCCTCCATCATGAAGAATATTTCTTATTTCTCCTTTAAGTGCCCTTTTGAGCCAGACTGACTCGGATATTTCCCCTTTTTTTATCTTCTCCCTTATGGCATTGGTAATGGAGACAGCGGCCTGTGGACCTACATCAGCCATTATTAAGAGGTCTTCAAGCTCTTCGAGGGTGGTTTCGTCTATGACCTTGTCTGTAAAAAGAGCCTCAGCATTCTCTATGAGAATTTTTCTTGTATTTGAAAGGCGTTGTTTAAGTTTTTCAAAAAATTTCAAATTTTTCCCTTCACTTAGTTAATAAACACAAACTGAATTCTAACAACTTTCAATAAAAGATTGATACTGTTTGAAGAATTTAAATATCACAAAGAAAGGCAGGAATACTCCTGCCTTTCTTTATAAAGTCATGACACAAAATAAGTTATAAAATTTTAAATGGGTCAAAAAAGAAGATGATTAAGGCAACAACAAAGGCGTAAATACAAAGGGACTCAATCATTGCAAGCCCGATTATAAGTGTTGTTGTAATCTTTCCAGAGGCACCCGGGTTTCTCGCAACACCTTCTGCTGCCTTGCCGAGTCCTATGCCCTGGCCAATACCTGTTCCTAGAGCAGCAAGACCAATAGCCAAACCGGAAGCTAAAGCTGCCATGCTGAAATAACCCAGCTTAGCATCTGTTAAGGTTCCTCCGGCAGCACCTCCCTCTACTGCAAGAGCAACAGGAGCTAACAGACATATCAGGAAAAGGGAAAGCAAGATTACAGATAAAGATTTTTTCATTTTTCCTCCTTTCTTATCTTGTAGATAGTTCATTTGGTTCGCTTGTCATTCTAATGTGCTTCTTCAACCGCACCAGCTAGATAAAATGTTGTAAGCAAAACAAAGACAAAAGCCTGAATTACCGAAACAAGCACGCCAAGAAACAGGAAGACTGTTGGTATAATCCAGGGAGAAAGAAACCCGAGAATCATCAGAATTTTATGTTTTGCTATCATGTTGCCAAACAACCTGACAGATAGAGTTAAGGGTCTTGCAAGATGTCCAATGACTTCTATAAAAAACATGAGAATCATTAAAGGCAGGGCAGCAATAGACCGCATTGGCCCTACGAAATGTTTAATGTAGCTGAACTTATGGGTTTTGACCCCGTAAAAATGAGTGACGAGAAACACAGGTATAGCCAGAGACGCGGTAACGTTGATATTGCTTGTCGGGGCCTCAAAGCCCGGGATTAGCCCCAGGAGATTACAAACTAAGATATACATGCCAAGTGTTGCAATAAGAGGGAAAAAATGTCGGCCCATGTGTCCGATAGAACTTTCTGCAAGCTCAAGGAAGAATTCAACTATTACCTCTATAAAATTTTGTATTCCGGTAGGTAACGTTTTAAGGGATACCATTACAATGATAGCTGCAGCCAGTAGAATTGCCATGGCAATCAGTGAATAGGTTATAAATGGTGGAACAGCACCTATAGGTTCTGGAAGACTTATATGAAAAAATAATGGTGGTTCTTGCATGAATCTCCTCTGGAAAGTTTAAAAAGTATATTAATTTAGAATATTATTACATGTCAAGTTACAAATTTGGAAATTTAAAAATTTTATAGGTTTATACGCCTTAGGCGTATTAATATGGTTTTTGGTATCTGAGGTTGTGAATGAGCCCTAAAAACTAAAAAGGCTCAGGTTATAGCTAACTGAGCCTTTTTTATAAATTTAATCCGGCAGCGACCTACTTTCCCGGAGCCTTGCGACTCGAGTATCATCGGCCCTGGAGGTCTTAACTTCCGTGTTCGAAATGGGAACGGGTGGAACCCCTCCGGTAACACCACCGGAAACTTGTTTCCAGGACAGTGCATAATAACACTAAAAAGCAAAAAATTCAACCTTGAGGTTCAACCTCGATATGCTCCCTTCATCTGATAGAGATTTCTATTTCTTCCAAGTCACAAATTTTAAATTATTTCCCTGCACTTAATTGACAATAAGTCTTTTTTTAAGGTATTTTTAATATCCAGACTATCTGATTTAGCAGGGCCTATAGCTCAGTCGGTTAGAGCGGTCGATTCGACAGGTGAGTGGTTCTAAATATTTTTAATTTTTTAATATACGGGCCTATAGCTCAGTCGGTTAGAGCGCACGCCTGATAAGCGTGAGGTGAGTGGTTCGATCCCACTTAGGCCCACCATTGAAACTTTGGTCGGGGGTGTAGCTCAGCTGGGAGAGCGGTCGATTCGACAGGTCATCTCGCTATACTATAACCTTAATAAATTGCTGATTTATTAATAAGAAAAAGAAAAATTTGGTCGGGGGTGTAGCTCAGCTGGGAGAGCGCCTGGTTTGCAACCAGGAGGTCATCGGTTCGATCCCGTTCACCTCCACCAAAATTTGATTTACAGCAGACGTCTCAGTAAAACAAATTTGAATAGTGGGAGAAAAATGTAAAGTTGTTTAAATCTGGGAACATGATGTAAATAAATCAATATCTCTCAAGCCCCCAATAGTTGTTCCAGTTTCTGCTGGTCAAAGCCAACCACCATTTCACCGTCAATGGTTGTAACAGGTGTGGTCATAACGCCCATCTTTTTTAATTCATTAACAGCGTTTTCATCTTTCGAAACATCTCGTTCAGTGAAGTTAACGCCTTTTTGTGAAAGAAACTCTTTCACCTTTGAACAGAACATTCAGCCTTCCTGGCTATATACAATAATATTCCTGTCAGTCATTTATGCCTCCTCCCCTTTTATTCCTTTGCTTTTCTTTTGATAATCATACCATTATAAGCGCCTGCTTTTTTCACGGCATTAGTAAGGACTTTATCAGCAACAGTCTCTTCTACCGTAAAGAGCGCCTCTCCCTTTTCATATGAGACTTTAACATTGCTCACACCATTAACTTTTTCGAGAGCTTTTTTTACAGCAATAGGACAGAGCAAACAGGTCATTCCTTTTATTTCCATTACGACCTCCTGCTCCACAGCTTCTAAATAAACGGCTGATGGCATCAGCAAAACCATAATAATAATGATGATGATTCGATTTCTAATCATTTCTGACCTCCTGATTATATGTTTACATATAAATCCACAAAACAACCTTTTGAAATGAAGCAGCAAAGACAAATGCTGTAAATCCTGCCCAGAATAACCAGCGTGCAATTTTCCGTGCAAGGATATTCTCCCGGCAGGCGCAATCAGGTTTTTTTAGATAAAGTTTCCAGAAAGAATACCCGAGCATCACAAATGCTACGCCCAACAGATACGGCTTTAAGGGAGACATAAACGATAAACTGCCAAGGATGCCGGCTGAGGTTCCAAAAATAATGAAAACTGCCGGGCCGATACAACATGATGCAACTAAAAGAGAGAACAATATTGTTCCAATGCCGGATATGTTTTCTTGTTTTAATAGCATGATTTCCTTTTTTAATTCACTGTCATAAATCATACGCATAAATAATTGAGCAGGGGCACAGTCTCTAATGTCCCCTGCTCTTGCTTAGTCAGGACAATGGTTTGCCAAGTCCGGCAGACCGCAGTGCTGCTTCATCAACGCCGTGTCCTGAGCAACAATCTGCGAGTTTGCCGTCAATAACAACTGCCGGCACAGAACGAATACCAACTGCTTTTGCCCTCTCCGCAGCTTCAGGTGTTTTCATATCCAGCACACTGACTTCGCAGGATTCACAAGCAATTTCATTTACGAGTTTAACCGCATCCTTGCAAACCGGACATCCTGCGCTGAAAACCTCTATTTTACGTTTGGTTGTCATGAGTTTCACCTCCTTTCCTCTTTCCCCATCAGGTAGAGGGAATTTATTTCATTTTTCCAATGCCTCAAGCATTGAGCATTCATTAATTGGACCACGACCCCTGCACTCTTTCGCCAACTTTGTAAGAGTCTTTTTCATCCTCTGCAGAGCATGTAACTTTTCTTCAATATCGGCTATCTTGCCCTCTGCCCGTCTCTTAACGTCAGCACAGGTAGCATTCGCATTAACTCGCAAAGAAAGAAGTTCTAATATCTCCTTGAGAGAAAATTCCAGATCCTTGGCATGTTTAATAAACTGAATACGCGCGATAGTCTCATCCGGATAATGACGGTAGCCGGATTCTTGACGGGGCGGTTTTGGTATAAGCCCTCTTCTTTCGTAATAGCGGATTGTTTCAATATTTACCTCAGCCCTTTTTGACAGCTGTTCTATTGGTAGGCTTCCCATCTCTCCACCTCCTATTTACAGTATAAACTCTGTACCTTAGTACGGTGTCAAGGGTTTTTTAAACTTTCCGATTTCAAAACCCTGTTGCAAGCTGCTCTGGGCAAAGCGGGCTTTAAAGCTATTCCTATGTATCACTAACTTGCAAATTGATGGACTCGTATTTGGCCTAAAATTCCATTCTTAACTTTGAACTCTGCCGCAGCGTCTAATCTGTAATTGTCTGCGTTGTGTTTTTCACACCAAATGCAAAAATAGGTATAGCAGCTATCAATATCGCACTCATAATCCAAAAAGCAGAGAGATAGTCAAACTTTGCAATAAGGAATCCTGCAAGTATTGGGCCTGATGCATGTCCTATGTCAAAGATGGTCCCGAATGTTCCCATGGCAGTTCCAAAGTGTTTTTTCTTGCATATATCTGCAACAAGAGCGGCAGATGATGAAGTTACAAATGCCTCCCCCAAACCAAAGAATATAGCCGCAAACAAGAGAGGATAAAACCCTTTTAGAAGTGGAATCATGCCAAATGATACAGCACATAAAATCATTCCCGATATTATTATAGGTTTTCTTCCATATCTGTCAGATATCTTTCCCATAATTGGTTTAGATAATATAGTTGCAAGTATCTGTATGCCCCAGAGGAGACCAGCTTGGAAAGCATTAAGTCCTGCAACTGTCACTGCATAGATAGGGAGAAATGCCTCTAATGCTCCAACTGTCATATTCTGTAGACCTTCCATATTGGCTGTAATAACAACCCGCTTGTCACTTATCACCTCTTTTATTCCTGATATGAATCGGTGAGTTAACTCTTTCAGCCCTAATCCCTTTTCAATTGTTTCTTTTTCTTTCAATATCCCAATTGCAAGAATCAGTGACATCAAACCTGAAAAACCACTAACAAGATATGCCGTATAGAAATTAGAGATTGATGCATTTCCTGATATACTGATAAGGATAAAACCGCCAACGGGTGCTCCTAAGAGACTCCCAATTATTGTGATAGAGGAAAACCATGAAAGCATTTCCCCTTTTTTGCCCTTTGCTATATCTGCAACAATAGCCATTGAAACTGGCCCATAGATGGCGGTCGCAAGACCGTGTAAAAATCTAATTACAATCAGAGTATAATAGTCTTTAACCATTAGATAGGTAAAAGGCATAACAGCAAAAACAAGAAGGCCCATAAACATTGTTTTCCTTCTGCCAATGACATCAGATAATGCTCCTGAGGGAAGTTTGAAAAAGATTCCTGTAACAGTAGATATACCTACAACAAATCCTATAACTTCAGGACCTGCTCCAAGATACAGAGCAAAAAGTGGGAGTACAGGGCTTCTTGCAAGTGAGTATGAAAACCTTGCAAAAAACCCCACAGTGCAGAGTGCAGTAAAAGGTTTTAACATGTTTATCTTAAGCTTTTTCCGTTAATCAGTGTTTTGCGGGAGTTTTTCTATCAAAATAAATATTCTTCCCGGAGATGCTTACTGGTGTTCCCATAGCTACTTCAGCTTTAATGTAACCTAACTCTCTTGCTGCAGCTCCTACTCTCTGTTGAATTCTGTTATCAACATTTAACATACTTGCTGTTTTTACGGCAGATGAAAGAGCAACCCCTATGTCCATCATCCTCATAACACAGTGAGGGCCTGTATATCCCATTTTCTTTTCCTGAATTTGCCTGTTTTTTGAAAACTCCTCACATGTTGGATGACCGCAACCACCACAGTCATACCCTGCTGTTACAGGCTTGGTCAAACCAACAAGAAGTAATGCTTGTGAGTTCTCAATGTTGGATGCATCCCTCAGCCAGAAAGCCTCGTTTGTGCTTTTTGGCGCATATTCTTTCATTGTATCTGCAATCTTTTTCAAATCATCCTCATTTGTTACAACCACTATTTCAAGAAAATCCTTTCCTCCTGCCTTTGGTGCAGTCCTTGCTGATGCAGCCATGAGATTTACAACCATTTCTGAAACTTCTTTCATCTCAACCCTCCTATTTGTTAGTTTTTATTTTTCCTTTACTACTAAAATGGCACAACCTGCATGCCCGATAACCTTTTCAGTGACGCTTCCCGTGAGAACTCTCTTCAATCCGGTCTTACCGGAAGTACCAACTATAATTAAATCCACTCCCCTGCCACCTGCTGTCTCAACTATGGCATTATAAGACCTGCCCATTGGGGTCAATGCCTCTACGGGGATACTTTCTTTCTGTGCCAGTTCAATAACCTTGTTTACATTTGCCTGTGACTTTTCCCGTTCGCTTTCTGAACGTATTGAAGAAAGCGCAATAATACTGCTTCCACAGCGCTTTGCTATTCCTATTGCATCTGAGACCGCTGCTTTACTCCGCTCTGAACCATCAGTTGCAACAAGGATATTTCTATATGTAATATGGGCAGCTCTCGGAACAACCAGCACATTACATGGGGCTTCTCCTATGACCTTTGCAGCTACTTCTCCAATCAGGATTTTTTTCAGGCCTTTTGCTCCCCGTCTGCCAATGACTATCATGTCTACCTGTTTTTGGGCAGCCTCGCCTGCTATGCATTTATATGGTTCGTCACCGTGACAAACAATGGTTTCACATTCAAGCCCTTCGCTCAGTGCCCGTTTTTTTATAGAACTAAGATGTTCCTTTGCCCTTAATTCTTCTTTTTCAAAAAGATTAGTAGCGATAGTCTCATATTCAGGGTTTGTTTGAACAACTGTCACTGCATATAGTTTGCTTGAACACCTTTTGGCAAAATTTATAGCCTCCCTTATTGCTCCTTCACTGAATTCAGAGCCGTCTGTTGATAAAAGCAGTTTCTCATTTGTTATTGGACATATCTGTACACTATTCATTTTAAACCTCCTCTTTAAGTCTTTGATGCATAGAGCATCTCAAATACAGATATTCCCTTTTCAAGGGCATCCATATCATTGGGGATGGTTTTTCTTATACCAAGGAGTATCTCTTCAATACCTTTTGCTTCGGGCGGGCTGTACTTGTCATCTCTCATATCGAGTTCGTGAACCAACTCAGCAATCTTCTTTATCACTTTGTCTTTAATGCCGAATGACTTTACAATCACCTCAAAAGTGCACAGGTCCCCGATATGAGTAATTTCTCCCCCCCTCATATCGACAGTAACCGAGTCTTTGTCCACATTTTCTCTTTCACGTTCATTGATAAATTGAAAGACAGCTTCCCGGTCTATGAATTTTTTAATCAGCCATGCCGATGCCATCCTGTCCACGAAAGGCTTCTTTCTTGTAACCCATGTCCTTCGCTGGTAATCCTCACGACTTTTGTGAGGGATTGCTATCTTCTGCTCAATATCTCCTTTTTTCATATCAGTCCATGTTATTTTTTTAAACTCTGTTCTGAGTGACTGGAGTTTACTTTCTACCCTGCGTCCCATCTTTGAAGAGAAAAAGTCTATCTTTTTAATATCCTCAAAGTCTTTTACATGCCTGTTTAATCGGTCTTTAAAAGTTCTGATGTTCTTTGCCTTGCTGCCTTTTTTTATACTGTTTACCTTTATTTCGAACTCATTGAGTCTTTTTTCCATGTTTATATAGTCAGCTTCTCTATGTGTATTGAATAGAGCTGTGATTTCAGTGTTTTTGAGCATCTCAAAATTGTTGGTGATAACAAAGTCCCCCTCGCCGCCCATTGCCGACACTTCTGACATAAGCCACTGACACAACTCGTGATGTTCTTCGCTGTATGGAAGTATATATACCGCGCCTTTCAGAGGTATTGCTCCCACCTTTGTAAGCTTCCTCCATATCTTCATCCTGTTACTGACCGGCTTTGAAGGAACGCTGTAAAAGATAAGGAGCCAGGATGGGAGTTTTTGTAACATATGATACATTAATATCATATGTTACAAAATTTGTCAAGGTAAATGCGAGAGGTGATTCATCTAATAGGTGTTCACTATAATGAAAGAAGTGTTAGGTCTATTTTACTACCATATCCTCTATGAAAACTACGGTGTGGGTGGGGATGGGCTTTACATTAACTCTTGCTGCTGGCTCAATTATTAAAGTAGATAGATTGCTGCTATGTATCACATTCCCCGAAGGCAGTCTCAGAGAATAAAGATTCTCAGACCCCTTAAAATGTCGCTTTACTATCTCTGCTATACCTTTTTCATCAGGGGATATGTTTATATCTTCCGGTCTGATCATAATTTGAACTTCTGTCCCCTCTGGAAGGGAAACAATGTTTGAGAATATCCCTATTTCGGTTCTGATCCCCCTCTCTTCCACAACTCCATCTATAAAATCTGCCTGTCCCACAAAGTCTGCCACAAATCTGGTAGCCGGGAAATGATAGATATCATCCGGCGAATCTATCTGCTCTATACATCCTTGATTCATCACTGCCACGTGATCTGCAATGGCGAATGCTTCTTCCTGGTTGTGGGTAACTATAATGGCGGTAGCATGAGCACTTTTTAAGATTCTCTGTGTCTCATCGCGGGTATAGGCGCGCAGCTCATCATCAAGACCACTGAATGGCTCATCCAGAAGCACTACCACAGGAGATGGCGCCATGGCCCTGGCAAGGGCAATGCGCTGCTGCTGACCACCTGAGAGCTGATGGGGATAGCGATTCTCAAACCCCTTTAAACCTATAAATTTAAACATTCTGCTTACTACCCGTTCTTTTGCAGATCCATCAAAACGGTTTAAACCAAATGCGATATTTCTCTTTACATTCAGGTGTGGAAAGAGCGCATAGTCCTGAAATACCATGCTCACGTTTCTTTTTTCAGGGGGGACAAAACGGCCATTACCTATAGCAACTGTCTTCCCCTCAATAATTATCTTGCCGTTATCAGGCACTTCAAGTCCGGCAATAAGGCGCAGAATAGTGCTTTTACCACTGCCGCTTGGCCCAAGAATTGCAAATATTTCTCCCTTCTCCACCCTGAATGATATTCCTTTAACAGCCTCTACCCCCTTGTAGCTTTTAGCAACATTTTTCAGATTTATAATAGCCATATGCTTCTTTCCTTTTATTATATCTTATTCACTGGAATAACCCGGTCGTGAGCGCGCAATTGCAATACTGAGTAAAAGCACGGGCAAAATACCGACAAGTACAATGGCAAGGGCGGCGCTGGCTGAGTCAGCTAAACGCTCATCTGATGCCAGCTCAAATGCCCTGACCGCCAGCGTATTAAAATAAAACGGTCGCAGTATCAATGTAGCCGGCAGCTCCTTCATCACATCTACAAAGACTAAAACAATTGCTGTCAAGAGACTTCCCTTCATTATAAGGGCATCAACACGAATAAGCGCCTTGCCGGGGCTTAAGCCAAGTGTGCGGGCAGCACTGCTTATTGAAGGGGTAACCTTTGCAAAACCTGCTTCAACTGTGTTAAACGAAACAGCAATGAAACGCACCATATAGGCAAACAAAAGAATAAATATTGTGCCGCTTAGTATCAGTCCTGTGGATATGCCGAAAAAACTCCTCATATATGCATCGATTGATTTATCAAGCCAGGCAAACGGCAGCATTACGCCGAGAGCGATAACCGTCCCCGGCACAGCATAGCCAAGGCTTGCTATGCGCACTAAAAAAGTCATTGCCGGTGATCTCCTGAGCCGCAGACCATATGCCATTATAATGGCGATGACAACCGCAAGAATCGCTGCTATTGCTGCCACTGAGAACGAGTTTAATGCCAGGAAAATGAAGCTTATATCTATCATCTCCCCGGCAGTTTGGATAGACCAGAGCAAAAGTTGACTCACTGGAAGCAAAAAACCAAGAAGTACAGGAGTTAAACATGCTGTAGATGCAATGCCTGCCCGTATCCCTCTGAGCCTGTATCCTGGAAGAGGACGGTAACGCGTTGAGGTGTGATAATATCGCGCCTTGCCGCGTGACCATCGCTCAAGGACAATCAAGATAAAAACAAATATCATCATAACAGCGGCCAGTTGTGCAGCAGCAGCAGCATCGCCCAGCCCAAACCATGTGCGAAATATTCCTGTAGTAAAAACAGACAGCCCGAAGTACTCGACTGTGCCATAATCACTTATGGTTTCCATCAGGACCAATGACAATCCTATGATAATTGCAGGCCGCGCCAGAGGCAGCCCAACGTCTGTAAAGCTGCGCCATTGACCACGACCCATGGTGCGGCTGATCTCAAGCACACATATTGACTGCTCTAAGAAAGCTGCTCGTGCGAGCAGGTATATATAGGGGTAAAGCACCAGACTCATAATAATAATTGCGCCGCCAAGGGAGCGGATATCCGGAAACCAGTAATCAAGGTGTCCCCACCCAAAGAAATTGCGCAAAGCAGTCTGCAGAGGACCGGCAAATTCAAGCATACCGGTATAGGTGTAAGCGATGATATAGGCAGGCATGGCCATGGGTATCAGCAGTGCCCATTCAAAAATGCGGCGGCCCGGGAAACGATACATGGTGCAGAGCCATGCAGTGCCAACACCAATGACTAATGAGCCCGCGCCTACACCTATCATTAACAATAGTGTGTTTACTATATAGCCTTTAAGCACTGTTGATATGAGATGACGCCAGACATCGCCAGCCGGGGTAAAGACATAACTGAAAATAACTATCACAGGGATGGAAACGAGCGCGGCAATCAGAAAAGTAAAAAAACTCCAGCTGTCAAAGCGAAGCTCATGCAGTTTTTTAACTACGTTAGACATGTGCAAGGCTATGCTATTTATCACAATATTTTTCTTACTCCTGAGAAACTTATTTCCAACCGGCGCGGTCCATTATCTTTACTGCCTCGGCATTATTCTTGCCAAGCACCGCTAAATTGATATTATCTGTTTTAAACTCGCCCCATGATTCAAGAACCCTGGATTTAGAAACGCCGGACTTTACCGGATATTCAAAGTTTGCCTCTGCATACCATCTTTGCGATTCATCAGAGGCAAGAAACTCAAGCAGCTTAATAGCATTCTCCTTATTTCTGGAGCTTTTTGTAACAGCAGCGCCGCTTATGTTAATGTGAACTCCGCGGTCATGCTGGTTTGGCCAGAATACAGCAATCTTCTCAGCGATTGCCCTGTCTTTTGACTTCTTTGAGGCTGTTAATCTGCCAAGATAATATGTGTTGATGATAGCAATATCGCCTTCCCCTGCTGCAACTGCCCTGAGCTGGTCAGTGTCGCCGCCTTTTGGAGAGCGGGCAAAGTTAGCAACCAAACCGCGCGCCCATTCTTCAGTCTGCCTGACTCCACGCGCTTCGATCATCGAGGCTACTAGCGACTGATTATAGATATTGTTTGAGGAACGTATCAGGATGCGGCTTTTCCATTTTGGGTTAGCCAATGCCTCATATGTTGAGAGTTCCAGAGGCGAGACACGATCCTTAGCGTATATAATTGTGCGGGCACGCACGGAGAGTCCGTACCAGTAACCGGCCGGGTCACGTAAATTGGCTGGAATATTGGCATCCAGCACTGGCGAATAGATTGGCTGCAACACACCTGCAGCCTGTGCCCTGGCAAGACTGCCGGCATCTACAGTCAACAAAAGATCGGCAGGACCGAGCATCCCCTCACTCTCCAGACGCTTCAGCAACGTACCTGCCTTGCCTGTAACGAGATTCACCCTGATGCCAGTCTTGGCATTGAATTTATCAAGCAGCGGCTTGATCAGCCTCTCTTTGCGGGCAGAATAAATATTTACCTCATCAGCCATTATGTTAGGTATGAGCGGATTGGGGATAAATGTCAAACCCGAAAAAATAAGTGTCATAAATATGGTTACCAGAAACTTTTTAAGCATTTTTAATGCCCCCTTTTTTAGTTTTTAGACAACTGAAACAACCCCTTAATGTGCAAATCCCGCTCCCACCGCCGTTCAAGTCTGTCCATGCTACTAATTAAAGCAACACATATAAAATCTCTTTAATATCTACGAATAATAAAAAAGCTAACCGTTAGCAATAATGGGATCAAAATACCAACGGTCTTCGTCTTTGCATATATTGATAGTGATTTGCATTATCAATATATAATCAAAAAAATTACACCTTACTTATACACTTTTTGCATATACCCTGCATTTCTAACCTATGCCTTTTAAGTAAAAAACCTTTTTCAATTGCAAGTTTCTCCTGTAACTTTTCTATTCCAGGACTTATTACCTCAACAAACTTTCCACATTTCATACAAATCAAGTGGTCGTGATGTTCATGTCCATAGAGATGTTCATATCTGGTCGTACCGTCTTCAAGTTTTAACTCCCTACAAAGACCGCTTTCGCAAAATAGCTTTATTGTCCTGTAAATTGTGGCTGACCCGATTGAAGGATTTTTCTTTTTTACCGTCCTATACAGTTCATCCGCAGTAAGATGTTTCTCGGTTTTTAAAAAGGCGTTAAGGATATCCATTCTTTGACCGCTTTGCCTGAGACCTTTGCTGCGAACGTAATCATCAAAGATATTATGTTCTTCTTTAAACCCCATATCGTACCATAGTATGAAACTGATAATCATTTTCAATATAACACGATACAAATTATTTATCAAGAGGTTTTTGAAGCAAAATTTCAAAAAAGCAGCAGCTCGATTTTCCCGGCGGCACATCAAAACGCAGATTTACAAGGTCAGCATTTCCCCCTGTCAAATATGACAGGATAGCTCCGTTGTGAAGCCCTATTGCCAGAATTGCTGGCAGCATGGACATTCCCCGGAGTTTAAGGTTTCCAAAACCGCTAGCTAAGATGTATTTTAGAAGCGGCGTATTAGTGAAGCGTAAATACCACTGGTACGATAAATTCCAATTCCCGGCGTGAATCGTTTTCCGGTATGGGCGGAAAGGGGTCGGCCCGTTGCGCCATCTCAAGTGCGGCTTTATCGAGCAACCTGTTGCCAGTGCGCTTTTCCAGGGTCACGTGCTGTATCCGTCCTGTACGATCGATAAGGATGCGCAACATGCCCTCACCTTCGATACGCAGACGTTGGGCATGGCGTGGATAGATTTTGTGTTTTTCCAGCCAGGCTCTGAACAATTGTCCATATTGTACTGTGGCTGCCGCATCCAGTGGCGCTATACTGGGCTTCGTTGGGGATGGTAGCGTAATTCCCTGTATGGGCTCGGGTGTCTGTACAGGCTCAGGCGCAGATTTCGCAGACGGCTGCGGTTCAGGTGCTTCTTGAATCACAGTCTCTGAAATAGGCTTGGGTTTTGGAACAGATTGTGGTTTGGGTGAAGGCGCTGGGGTAAATTTCAAAATAGGTTCAGGGGGCGGTGGCCCGGAAATCGCAGCTGTGCTGTTTACTGTTGTTTCCGCAACGGCAGCAAGCAAGCTAACGCGAAGAGGTTGTGGAGGGGGGGCTGGAAGTGGGGCAGGGGTAGGCAGCACAAGCCACATAGCTATGCCGCCATGCAGAGCCAGAGCGATCAATATCGTTACGCTCATGTGTAGCCGGGTAATCGTCATTGGAGTTGCTTTTGCGTAGTAGCTAAGGCAACATTGCTGCCTCCGGCGGCGCGGATCTCGTCCATCACTTTGAGCAACTGTTGCACCTCAGTATGGGCATCGCTTTTCAGGGTGATGGCTGAATCTGCATCTTCTTTTAGCAGTGGCTCAATGGCTATCCGCAGTTTGTCCAGTTTAATGAGTTCACCATTGAGGGCAAGTTGACCCGTTTGATCCAGCGATATGGTGATGGGTGTGGTTTCCATTACACTTGCACTGCCTGATTCGGGAAGGTCCAGTTCAATCGCTTCTGGCACCAGGAAGGTACTGGTGAGCATAAAAAAGACCAGTAGCAGAAATACGATGTCGATAAGCGGTGCAATATCGAGATGTGAGTGGATACGCGACCTTCCTTCAAACTCCATGGGTTTCGTCCTCTAATTTATCGTCATCGCGGTTCTCAACGTGAGAAGGGCTTTTGCCAAAATGCAGCATAATTCTGATGGTGGAATCTTTCATTGCCGCACGTACATGATCAACTTCGCCTTCCAGATAATAGAAGGCCGCCATGGCAGGAATCGCCACCGTAAGTCCAAAGGCCGTCGTTAGCAGGGCTTCCCAGATGCCGCCGGAGAGAATAGAAGGATCGACGCGGCTCCCCGCCTCTTCAAGGCGCATGAAGGCGGCAATCATGCCTGTCACCGTGCCGAGCAGACCCAGCAGTGGACTCAGGTGAGCGATGGTGGAAAGGCCCCGGAGCCAGGATTCAAGATTACGAATTTGGGCCGAGCCCACCCTGCTCACTTCCGCTTCGATATCTTTCGCCGACATCCAAGAGTTAGTGCCACAGCGCACGGCGCTTTCCATCACCTTGGCAACCGGACCGCGTTGTTGTTGCAATGTCTCCAGTGCCTTGTCTTTCTGTCCACTATGCAACGCTGATATCGCATGCTCGACAAACCCCGAACGGCGCAAACCACTACGGGAAAACTGGAATAGTTTGAGAAGAATAATGGCCATGGCCAGCACGGACAGGATCAGCAGCACGATCATTACCGGTCCGCCTTGTTGGAATAAGTTCACTATATTCATAAGTTCCTCAATCATTATTTAGAAAAGGTTACGAGTGGCGAACCGCAGGGGTTGCCACTCGTAACAGGGTTATTATTACAGCGCCAGCTCGATACCGGCATAAGCAAATAGTGGCGCGCCGCCACGTGGCCCATGGGGCTGTCGCGATACAATATACTCTTCATCAAAAAGGTTTTGTACACCGCCGAAGAGTTTCACGATGTCTGTGACACGATAGAAAATGGAGATGTCAGTCACAAAGTAACTGTCTGTTTTTCCAAAGCGGGAATCGGGGATGCCGTTCCCGTTAAGCTGATTCTCTACATTGCTGGCGCTGGTGTAGGTCTCGCTTACATAGCTGCCCGAAATGAAAGCGCCCCAGCGGTTTGACTCTACACCGGTTCCAAGGTTGATAGCCCATTCCGGAATATAGGGCACTTTATTGCCTTTTCTACCAAAGCTGAAGATAGATTCGGCATTAGTGGATTGGGCATCGTTCTGCTGTTCGGCGTTGGTGTAGGTCATGCTCAGGAACCATGGGTTGCGGAGCTTCCAGCCGTTGGCGATGCCCGCGTCATATTGAAATGCTAACTCAAGACCATAGGCATTCACTTCGCCAAAATTTTCATCATCTCCGGTACCGGCGCCGCCAATGTTATCGACGACGATCAGGTCTTTGAAGGCTGTATAGAAAACGACCACCTCAGCGGTAAGTGCCTGGCTACGGTTGGTATAACGGGCGCCTGCTTCAAAGGCTGTGCTGGTCTCCTCTTTCAGCCCGCCGATTGCGGCCTTCGGACTGGGTGGTGAAAAGCCGCGGTGTACGCCACCAAAGCCGGTCCACGAGTCATTAAAGCGATAGGCAACCCCGATACCACCAGCGGTCAGGTTCATATCGTTGTCCCCCTTGGATGTGCCTTTGGGCGACTCATAGTTCTGGTCGAGCATCTCATAACGGAGCCCGGGCGTCAGGGTCAGGCGGCAGATATTGATGGTGTCCTGAACGAACAGGGCTAAAGCGTCGGTCTGTTGCAGCCGGTCACCGGCGCCGCCCGGTGTACCCGGCGTCATGCCTGTAATAGTGCCGTTAGCTGCCTGGGCATAGTCGTCGTCCTGCTGGAAACGGCGCACTTTGTCCTGGTGTAAACGAATACCCGTTATGATTTCATGCTGTACACTGTCTGAGCCAAAGCGGTAGTAAGCGACAGATTCAACACCTTTGGTGTTGTATTTGCGGTTGTTGTCGCGTACACGCAAGGTGCAATCCATTGTGCCTTTCAGACAATCCAGTCCTTCACCATTCTGTGAGCCTGCCAGGGCGGCGGAAAGCCCGATCGTGCTGCCGTTTACGTTGCGCAGGTCTTTGAGTTTGTACCAGCTGCGCTTGAAATCATTGTTATACAACGTGGTAATAATATCGAGATTATCAGTTGGGCTGACGGCATAACGTACAGAAATCTGCTCCTGTTCAGTATCCATGTTATCGAAGCGCGATGCTGCGTAACGGCGGGTAGGATCTGCTTTGAAATCAACCTCGCTCAGGCCGAGGTAAGTTTCATTGGCATCCAGATCACTCTTGCCGTATTTAAACTCTAGGCGCTGGTAGATTGCTGTATTGGGTTCCCATGAAAGCTTGATAATGGTATCCGTTTTACTAAATCCGGTATGGTCACCATCACGGAAATCAGCGGTTTCATCAATGGTCTTAAAACCGTCATTTTGCCGTTTATAACCGTCCACCAACACGCCGAACTGCCCGGCATTGGTATCAAAGGTAGTACCCGCATAAACATGGGTGCGCAGTTCATTAAAGCTGCCGAACGATGATTTCAGGTAAACGGTCTTCTTGAGCGGGACAGGTGTTGAAAGATAATTGATTACGCCGCCGGTGATATGGGGACCATATTTAATCTGGCTGGAGCCTTTCAAAATCTCCAATCCACTCATCCGTCCCGTCGTGGGAGTGTAGTAGGCAGCAGGCGCGGAGTAAGGCGCAGGCGCCATCAGTATGCCGTCCTCCATGATAGTGACTTTGGAGCTGCGGGTGGTATCAACCCCTCTCAGACTGATGTTGGGGAACAGACCAAAACCGTCCTCCTCCCGCACATAAACCCCTGGCACCTTGCGCAATGTGCGGTTCACATCATCGTAATTCTGCTGACGTATATCCTCTTTAGTGACGATCTGGGCAGAACCCGGCATTTTCTCAATATTGGCTGGATTGCCTATCACCATTACCTTGTCGAGCACGTTGGTCTCTGAATCGACAACATCTGAAGAGGCAAATGCCTGAGAGGGTATGGAAATTATAAAAATACCAGTCATAATTAACAGAGCCCGTAAGAAAATTATTTTTGTTTTTATTATATTTGATACTGTGTCCGTGATTTTTTTCATGAATATTCTCCTTTTTCAAGTGTGACAACAATCATTGCCTCTGGTGAAATCTACAGAGGAAACAAGGGGATCGAATCCGCTTTTGCCGGTAGACCGGGATAAACATATTCATGCCTCCTTTTCTTTTAAACCGCTGAAACAACCCCTCAACGTACAAATCCCGCATGAGTGATACATATAAACCGGTATCTTCTCAGTCTTTGCTAAATTCACCACCTCCTTCTTTGCTTTGTGCGACACTTTGTTTGTGAATATCACAATTGCATCAACATTCCTGATTTTTGGTAGTATCCCGGTCCTATGTTTATTAAACACCTTAAGCTTGATCCCGAACCTTCCAGCCTCATCAATATAATGCCTTTCAAGCCTGTCCATACCTCCGATTAATGCAACGCACATAACAGCGCCTTTAATATCTACGAATAATAAAAAAGCTAACCGTTAGCAATAATGGGATCAAAATACCAATAGTCTTTGTCTGTGCATATATTGATAGTGATTTGCATTATCAATATATGGTCAAAAAAATTACACTTTACTTCTACACTTTTTGCATATACCCTGCATTTCTAACCTATGCCTTTTAAGTAAAAAACCTTTTTCCATTGCAAGTTTCTCCTGTAACTTTTCTATTCCAGGACTTATCACCTCAACAAACTTTCCACATTTCATACAAATCAAGTGGTCGTGATGTTCATGTCCATAGAGATGTTCATATCTGGTCGTACCGTCTTCAAGTTTTAGCTCCCTACAAAGACCGCTTTCGCAAAATAACTTTATTGTCCTGTAAATTGTGGCTGACCCGATTGAAGGATTTTTCTTTTTTACTGTCCTATACAGTTCATCTGCAGTAAGATGTCGCTCACTTTTCAAAAAAATTCCTAGGATTTGTATTCTTTGTTCGCTATGCTTTAAATTTTTATTGCGGATATAGTTTTCAAATACTTTTAATTCGTTCTTATAAGTCATGAATTGTCCTATTTGATTTTGATATTCAATATCAATTTATCATATTAAAAAGTTCTTGTCAAATTTTTTTAAATTTTTTTTAAAAATCTTTCTGCCGTACGAGGAGTTGACCATCAAATTTTCTTAGCACACTTCGACTTCCTTGCCGGAAAAGTTTTTCCGGAGTCTTGATATAATCCCATCGATAAATTTTTCATCAAGCCATTTCTCTATGTGATGTTTTTGATAAAGCCACTTTACCCTGGCTGCATAGTTCATCTTGTCAATCAAGATGCTGTTTGCATAGGGTTTTATCTGTTTTGCAATGGATTCAGGATTCATGGGAAGAACAGGACCTATGAAGACATAAGTCTTAATGCCATTTTTATGAAGTTTTTTCAATGCCTCTATAC
>SDBV01002751.1_pt1 | contig 26230 bp, 24 predicted proteins | sample 2277081 | NCBI WGS metagenome assembly SDBV01 (sample SAMN10402039, study PRJNA504765) | marine sediment metagenome | isolation source: marine sediment core GS10_PC15, 223 cmbsf | place: Arctic Ocean: Southern Knipovich Ridge | collected 2010 | reverse complement strand
ACCGTTTCCGCCGCCTTCCGCCTCGTCCGGCGCTTCGGCTTCGCGGGCGCCTCTGCTTCCGGAGCGGCCTCAGCGGTGGGCGTCTCGCTTACCGTTTCCGCCGCCTTTCGCCTCGTCCGGCGCTTCGGCTTCGCGGGCGCCTCTGCTTCCGGAGCGGCCTCAGCGGTGGGCGTCTCGCTTACCGTTTCCGCCGCCTTCCGCCTCGTCCGGCGCTTCGGCTTCGCCTCTTCCTTCGACTTCTCACCCGGACGCAGTATCTCGCTCACTGTAAGCTGCGTGAAGCCCTGCCGGTGACCCGTCTTTTTGCGCGTCCGGACCTTCGCTTTGTATTTGAAGACGATGATCTTCTTCGCTCGCCCGTGCGCCTCTACCTGCGCGAGCACTCGGGCACCCTCGATGGCCGGCGTGCCGACGGTCACGTCACCGTCGTCAGCGATGAGGAGGATATCACCCAGCTCAACCGAAGAGCCCTCCTCAGCGGAGAGCCGGTCGACCTTCACGGTGAGTCCTTCTTCGACGCGGTACTGCTTACCGCCTGTGCGAACTATTGCGTACATGACAGATGCCCATTCATCTTATCGCCAGCCAAGAGTGAGGTCAAACGCGGGGGCGGCTATCCGGAGCAATGTCGAGCGACCTGCGACTAGCGACCCACGACGCTCCGCTATACTGGCCTCCGATGAACCTGCGCGACCTCCACCCCTGGGACGTCTCCCCGAAGGAGGCGGTGGCGATTCAGCGCCGCCTCGCCCCTCAGGTCGTTCGCGAGGGCGACCTGAAGAACATTCGGCGCATTGCAGGCGTCGATATCGCGCTCGACAGGGCGCGGGGAGTGGGCATCGGCGCGGTGGTCGTACTCTCTTACCCGGGCCTCGAGCCGGTGGAGGCGGCGGTGGAGGAAGCACCGCTGACGTTCCCCTACGTCCCGGGCCTCCTCTCCTTCAGGGAAGTACCCGTGCTCCGCGCCGCCTTCGCCCGCATCGATGGGCCCATCGATCTGCTGCTGGTGGACGGGCAGGGGCTGGCGCATCCGCGACGCTTTGGCCTTGCTTGCCACCTTGGGCTGCTGCTCGACGTGCCCGCGGTCGGCTGCGCGAAATCGCGCCTGCTGGGCGAGCACGACATGCCCCAGGACGCCGCCGGCAGCCGGAGCGACTTGGTGGACAGGGGCGAAGTCATCGGCAGCGTGCTACGCACGCGGGCTAACGTGAAGCCGCTCTTCGTCTCGATTGGCCACTGCATCGGCCTGGCGCAGGCGGACGCGTGGGTGCTGCGCTGCGGTCGCGGCTATCGGCTGCCGGAACCGACGCGGCTCGCCCACCAAGCCGCCGGCGGCTCACCGCCCGCCTTCGCGAGTGGCAGGGCGGCGGCGAGCCGTGAACATTAGCGCGGCGTGCTGTACACTGAGGTGTGGGACGCCAGGCCCCGACCCCGTATCAAACAGGAGCACGCAGCAGCATGGATGACCTTCAGGGACAGTTGCAGCAACTGACCGACCGCGTTGCCCACGTGCTGCTGCGTCTTTGACGTCGCGACGCTAGAACAGCAAGCGCAGCAGCTCCAACAGCAGTCGAACCAACCCAGCTTTTGGGAAGACCCACAGTCCGCCCAGAGCACGATGAAGCGCTTGGCCGACCTCAACGGCACGATCGAGACGTGGCGCGGCCTGGAACGACGCACGTCCGACCTACGCGAGCTCGGCGACTTGGCGGGGGATGACGATGCCGCCCTCCTCAAAGACCTGACGCGCGATGCCGCCGCCCTCGGTTCACAACTCGACCGGCTAGAGTTCGAGCTCACCTTCGCCGGGCCGTACGACGCTCGCAACGCGATCCTCGCCATCCACGCCGGCGCTGGCGGCACGGAGTCGCAGGACTGGGCGGAAATGCTGTTGCGTATGTACCTGCGCTGGGCGGAGGGCCGTGGCTACGAAACGCAAATCCTTGAGAGCACCTCCGGCGAAGAGGCGGGCCTGAAGAGCGTGACGGTGGAGGTGCGTGGCCGCCTCGCCTACGGCTACCTGAAGGCCGAGCGCGGGGTCCATCGGTTGGTGCGCCTCTCCCCATTCGATGCCGACCACGCCCGCCACACATCCTTCGCCCTGGTCGAAGCGATGCCAGAAGCAGAAAGCGCGGCGGAGATAACGATCGACCCGGAGGAGCTGCGCATCGATGTCTTCCGCGCCAGCGGCCACGGCGGCCAGAACGTGCAGAAGAACGCCACGGCCGTCCGCGTCACACACCTGCCGACGGGCCTGGCTGTCGTCTGCCAAAACGAGCGCTCTCAGCTCAGAAACAAGGAGAGTGCGCTGCGGGTATTGGAAGCGCGGCTGTTAGAGCAGGCGCTGGAGCGCCAAGCTGATGAGCGGGCACAGCTCAAGGGCAAGCATGTGGCCGCCGGCTGGGGCAACCAGATTCGGAGCTACGTCCTGCACCCGTACAAGATGGTCAAGGACCACCGCAGCAACTTCGAAACCAGCAACGCAGAGGCTGTGCTGGAGGGTGACCTCGATCCTGTTATTACCGCCTACCTGAAGTCGATCCTAGGTTCGAACGGCTCATGAGACGAAGCGCGGCCTTCCTGCTAGCATTATTCGCCCTCACCGCCTGGGCGACTTCGACCGGCGCCCAGGGCACGATCGATATCGGCGCCAGTCAGGCGCGGAGCAACTTTCCCAACGGCATCGTCTTCACACTGGCCGCCGAGGGCCCCGATATCGACGAAGTGCGGCTCATCTACGAAATCGCGCCGGACGGCGTACCCACGAGCGCCATCCCGGACTGCGTCGGCGGCACCTCGCTGAACTGCACGTTCGAGCTGTCGGCCAGCCGCCGCAACCTCCTCATTCCGGGCGCCGAGCTGAGCTACTTCTGGCGGGTCACCGCAGGCGAGCTGACACAGGAGACGGACCCGCAACGCGTCAGCTATGAAGACGACCGCTTCGACTGGCGACAGCTCAGCGACGGCAACCTGACGCTCTGGTGGTACGACGGTAGCGAGGACGAGGCGCGCGCTGTTCTCGCCGCAGGACGCGAGAGCCTGGACGGTATTGGCGACCTGCTCCAGACGGTAGTCGATTTCCCGGTCAAGATATTCTACTACGACTCGGTCGAGGACATGGGCCCGGCGATCATCAGCGATGGCGACGATCGGGGCGTGGTCACCCTGGGCGAGGTTGTCTACTCAGACGCGGCGATGGTCTCAGCGGAGTCCGCGCCGGAGGAGATCACCCGGCATGAGATCGCGCATATCGTCGTCAGGCAGGCCATCGCCGGCCCCTACGACGTCCCTGACTGGCTGAACGAGGGAACAGCCGTGTTCGCGCAGACACAGCCGTTGAGCGACCAACGTCAGGCGCTGGAGCGGGCCATCGAGAGCGGACAAGTGCTTTCGGTGCGCAGCCTCAGCTCGGCCAGCAGCGGCGCTATCGGCGGGCGCGTGTCGCTCTTCTACGGCCAGTCGTGGGGCTTGGTCGAATTCCTGGTCGAGACCTACGGAGAGGAGCAGTTCGCCCAGCTCTTCCGGACGTTTAAGGACGGTGCGACCACCGCCGAGGCGTTGGAGCAGGTGTACGGCTTCAACCAAGACGGGTTAGAGAACACCTGGCGCGAAAGCGTCGGCCTCCCGCCGCGGGAAGCGCCAACACCTGACACGGAGCAGGCGCCATCGACAACCGAACTTGCCACGCCAGAACCCCAAGCCACGTCGGAGACCAGCGACAGCGACCTGCCCATCGCTCTCATCATCGCGGTCGTGGCTCTCACCATCGTGCTAATCGGAACGCTCGGAGTCGCCGGGGTCGTCGTCGCGAGGCGCTACCGCTAGCGGTCGGTGGGCGCGGCGCCTCCCGCCCAGGGCGGGATTGCGCCGCCGATGGGAAGCTCATGGGCGCCGAAATAGGTCGGACGATATCGATACACGGAAAAAGTGCTGCGGCTGGCATCCGGCGTGAAGTAGATCTCTTTGCCCTGCTCTTGGAGCTCTTGAAACTGATCATATTCCAAGAGCCAAACATAGGTCACAGGCGACTCCTCGTCTTCCGTCAGCTCCTCCGCCTTTCCCTTGTCTGAGAGCTGACTGATCGCCTCCGGGTCATCTTCCAAGATACCCACCTTGAGCTCGTCGCCGTGCAGCACCACCAGCTCCGGGTAGATGAACCCTGTCACCACTACCGCGGGCCTCTTGATCTCGTTGCTGTTCGATGTGAAAGCACGCAACAGACGAGCAAAGTCGAGCTGGCTTTGAAGCGTATCGACATTTGAGAGCAGCATCCCTTTCCCGATGCGGGCGGTCGTAAACGTGGATCGTTCGATACCCACGCCGGAGTCATCGGAGGTGATGTCGACGAAGCCGGCGACGACCACCACCGAGAGCACCGCGACCAGCAGGCCGCGGCTCAAGTATCGAGAGAGCAGGAAGTAGCCGAAGGGGAACATTGGGATGAGGTAGGCGATCTCGTGCGGCAGCCGCGTATACGTGCCGAAGAACACCACCACCACGGCAACCCAAGTAAGTACGTGGGGGTCGCGCAGCAGGTCACCCGGCAAGCGCCTCACGCGCTCGAACGAAAGCGCGAGTGCCGTGAGAAGCACCAGCGCACCCATGATACCCAGGCCGTCCTTCCCCAAGCGCTTTACTACTTCCTCTAGGAGTATCTTCTGGTCGTAGAAGTTCAAGGCGTTCAGCCCGTACACCATCAAGGCGGGGGTGTACGCCACCAACGCCGTTGCGAGGCTCGACGCGGTGAGCGGTCGCATGCTGCCGCGTTGATCTGTGCGCCAGACGAACAGCAAGAACGGCAGCAGCATTCCCAGGGAGGTAAGGCGGAATCCAGCGGCAATACCGAGCAGGAGTCCAGCGAGAACCGGCGACCGATTCAGCAGCGCCAGGTATGCCCCCAAAATGAAGGTGAGCGCCCACATGTAGTCCATCGTCGTCACGCTGTTGATCCAGAGGAGCGGCGTGAAGGCAAAGGCGAGCGTGAGCACGCCGCGGTGTTGCAGCTCCAGCTTGCGAGCGATGCAGGCGAAGAGGTACACGCCCACGAGCGAAATGAAGACGGTGCTCAGGTTGGTGAGCACCCATCCTCCCTTAATGAAGAGCGCCGTAGCAAATTCATGCAGAGGGTACCCCGGAAGCCTTGAGGGCAGGTACTCCGCCTCATCCCAGAGATAGTTCGCCGTGAGGGCAACCCGCCAGGCATCGGGGTCAGTCCCGTAGCCCAGGTTGAGCAGCGGGGCACGGGAGGCGACAAAGAGGAGCGCCAAGGAAGCGAAGGCGATTGGGCTCGTGAATTCCAGCTCGATTAGGCGGTCTAGGAGCCGACGGAGGTACGCGAACGCGCCGCCGGAATGTTGGGCCACCGTCTCGGTCGTTTCCATCAGCGAGGAAGCACCAGCCCGCTGCTCGGCGGGCCCGCAGGCGGTGCGCCTGCTTGCGTCGTGGCGCCGGCTTGCCCCTTCGCTCCACCCAGCGAGCCACCCTCGACGGCCTTGAGCACCGCTTCGACCAGCCCTGCTTCGTCGAGGGCGCCCGCGATCGAAGCTTGCCCGTTGATCACCGTGAACGGAACCGCGCGCACGCCCAACTGCTGAGCGAGCTTGGGGAACTCGCTAATCTCCACCGCCGTCGCTTCGATCTGGCTGCTGGCGAGCGCCAGCCGGTAGGCCGCGCGCACGACGCCCGGACAGTGCGGACAGGTGGGTGTCACATAGACTGCGATTGTTGCCTTCTCCTTCAGCTTCTTGAGCTGCTTTCCCGCCTCCCCGCCAATCTTCGTCTGCTGCTTGGAAGCGTCGATGATCGTCTCAACAAAATTCGGAAACTCGTTGCCGCCGGGAATCCCGAAGAAGCGTAGCGGCCGGTTCGCTGGCCCACGGAGGACGATGCCCGGCACTTTGTCGACGCCGCGTTTCTTCGCCTCTTCCCGCTCTTCGGCGAACTCGTGCACCGTCACCGAGAGCTTGTCGCTCAACGAAGCCAGCTCTCCCAGCATCTGGCCAGCATCCTCGCAAAAGGTACACTCTTCGCGTCCCGGGACAAAGAGCGTAGAGGCCTTCTGCGTGAAGTAGTCGATCTTCACCCTGCCTTCCAGCTCATGTTCGAATCGCTGGCGGATGTACTCCTGCTCTCGCAGCGGGATCATGGCTGTTGCTCTCCCTCGGGCGCTACTCGCAGCCGTCGCCACGCACCGTGGAGCCGTTGCAGAGCGGTGGCGTTCGACATGACTGCGAGGATCCAAAGCGCGATACGCATCTGACTAATGATAAGGCCCCCGCCCAGTAAAAGCACCCTCTCGGCGCGGGTGAAGAGCCCTTCCTTCAGCTCCAGGCCGCTCGCCTGTGCCCGCGCCCGCACGTAGCTGACCATGATGGAGCCGACGAGCGCGGCGAAGCAGAGCGCGATCTCCTCGCGATCGCCGCGCTGCGTGTAGTAGAATACCAGCCCGCCCAGCACCGCGGCCTCCGAGAGCCGGTCCAGGACCGAGTCGAAGATAGCGCCGAAACCGCTCGCGCGCCCAGTCGCCCGCGCTAACGCCCCATCGAGCAGATCGAGCGCGCTCGCAGCCAGTAGCACCAGACCGGCCGCAAGAAATTCGCCCCGCGCCGCAAGCACGCCGGCCCCCACATTGCCCAGGAAGCCAAGCGCGGTGAGGTGGTTGGGCGTAGCGCCGGTGCGCGCGATGAGGGCGACGATCGGGTCGGTGATACGACGAGGGACGCTGTGGGGCAGAAGCGTTAAGGACTTCAGACGCGCCATCACGTCCTGCTCGCTCGCCGCAATTCCTGCCGAGGGCGCGTGCCCGCCAACCGCCGCTCATGCAGCAGCCGCTCGTAGTAGGAGAGCACTTGCTGGGCGACGCGCGGCCAACCGAACTCCTGAGCTCGCTGACGCCCTCGCTCTGCCATCCACCGTCGCCGGTCCGCGTCGGCCAACAGCTCAAGCAGGGCGCCGGCCAGCCCCTGTTCATCGCCGGGAAGCACCAGCAGCCCTTCCTCGCCGTGGGTGAGCACGGTCGCGTAACCATCGATGTTGCTGGCCACGATTGGCATGCCCGCCGCCATCGCCTCCAATAGGACGACCCCCTGGCTCTCGAAGCCCGTGGCGGGAGCGCAGAAGATGTCAGCGCTGTGGTGGTAGCGCGAGAGCTCATCCTGCGGTACGTAGCTACAGAACGTCACGTCGGAGAGCCCCAGGGAGTTGACTTTACGTTCATAGCGTCGGAACTTCCCCGCGCCGACGACGATGAGGCGGACGTCCTGCCGCTGCGCCTGTACCACCGCGAAGGCGGCGATGAGGTGATCGAGCCCTTTCCTCTTCTCCGGCCGGCCGACGAAGAGGATGTTCAGCTTGCCGTCCTGGTACTCAGGAAGCGGCGCGGCCTCCGCCGCGAAACGATCGACATCGACGCCGTTAGGAATGATGTTGTAGTAGCCGGGGAAGTACTCCTCCACGAACCCAGCGGCCGCCGGCGAGACCGCGATCTTCCCATCGAGCCGGCGGAACCAGCGGCGCAGGTGACGCCGGCCCCAGGTGTAGAAAAATTGATGCTTCTCCCGGCTGGCGTGAAAGGTCCCCACGTTCACCGCCTCGGAATAGCGCAGGAAGTGAATCGGCAGCAGCGGCATGAAGGGCTCCTGCACATGCACGATGTCGAACCGCTCCTCGGCGAGCAATTGACGCACCGAGGGCGCCAGCGTGAGCGAAAGGGAGATGCGCGCCATCGAACCGCTGACGGGCAGGCTCACCGGCCGCTTGCCGATAGTGATGACATCCTCTTCCTGTACGGTGCGCGAGGCCGGCGCGATGATCCGCACTTGATGTCCTCGCTCCCGAAACTCGCTGCGCAATTGGGCACAGTGGATATTCACGCCGCCGGAGACGGTCCAATCATACGGAGAGACGAGAGCGACCTTCATGACCAGCCCCGGCGCAGGAAGCTGCCAATCGTCGCCGGCCAGCCCATTTTGCGCGGCGTCGCCATCATGCCGCGCCACTGCTGGTGTATCACTTGCCAGAGGCCCAATTCGCGCAGCGACGGGTAGCGGCCGCTGACGGCGCTGGTGCTGCCCGCAAGGAGCGCCTGACGCAGCTCCTCGCCCGTGCGGCCCTCGAAGACCGTGTAGGCGGCGCCGATGGCCGGGAGGAAGTGGGCATCGCTGCCTCCTACCTCCGGCAAGTGGTAGCGCTCTCGATTGAGCTGCCGCGCCTTCTCCTGCCCAACGCGGGGCTTTCCCCGAGCTGTCTCGATCCCATCGAACGAGACGCCATCTCGACGTTCGCGCAAGACGCGGTCGATCATCCGCCGGTTGATACTTCGGGTGAGCCAGTTCATGGGGTGGGGAATGATGCAAAGGCCGCCTTGGCGGTGCACCGCCTCCAGGGTAGCGTCCAGCGGCTTCAGGCTGGGGATCGGCTCCTCGATGAAGAGCGCGATGAGGTGCCCCTCCAGCGCGGTCACCTCTTCGCCCACGATGAGATCGAACCGGTAGCTACCGCGGGCCCAAACCTCGCGAGCGGAGATGGCGGCGCGGAGGTCGTCATGCTCGGTGATGGCGATGGCGGAAAGCTCCGTGTGCTCCTCCACAAACGTGAGGATCTCGGGAATTCCGGCCATACCGTCGCCGAGCGCCGTGTGGATGTGCAGGTCGGCTGTACCCACGCGCCCTATTGTACCGCACCCTGAGCGGGTGGCTCCTGATCCAACGGGGGCGGCTCATAGGGCATGAGAGACGGAAGCCAGTATGCGGCAAGGTAGACGTCCCGGGCCGGGAACGCCTGGATGACCTCAGCTCGCTGCCCCTCCAGATCTCTCGCGAACACGATGTCCCCGTCGAGCATGGGCGAGTTCATCCAGGAGACGCTTCCGTAGCACTGCCAGTCGTCGGGACAATTGTCGACTAAGATGAGCGCGTTGTGAACGTCCGCTTCGTCGATGAGCTCAGCCAGACGGTCGTCCATCTCCCAGAAGTGCTCCAGCGCCGTCGCGTTCTGGGGCATGAGCGGTACCCCTCGCCAACCCTCCTGCTGCCCAAGGAGCCAGCCGTACAGGCCGCTGCCGACGAGGGCGAACACGAACAGGTAGACGACGAAAACGCCTGCCCACGTGGGCCGCTGGTCGACGCCGAACAGGATTCGTCGAAACTGCCCCGCGGCGGCGGCGAGCCGCTCAGCTGCGATGTCGGCGCCGCGGGCAGCCAGCAGGATCAGCAGGGGAAGCATCTCATACCAATAGCGGGGGCCGTGAATCACGCTGTGAGACCAGTAGAGGATCAGAGCGGCCATCACGGATACAACGCACACGAGAAGGAACCAATCCCAGCGGCTTCGCGTGCCTAGGAGGAACGGCAAGAGCACGAACATGAACCCGATGTACTGTGGCCAGCCGTTGAGGACGAGCAGAAGGTACGCGATCCACGTCTTCTCGTTCTGGATGCCCAATGCGACGCTGTGGTTCCCATCGAAGCCGATCCGTTCTCCGAGATTGCCGCCCGACGAGTAGCCGCTTTCGAGCACGCCACCAGTCGTTCCGTAGTTGTACAGCAGATACGCCACCAGCATGAGGAGGCCGCCCGCGATGAAGGCGCCGATTTTCTGAGCACTCACCCGCCTTTGCCCTTCAGAAAGTAGCCAGCTGAGCAAAAACACGGCGAAGGGAGGCATGAGGGCGACAGCCGTGAATGGGCGTGTGTTAAACAGCAACCCAAAGAAGACACCTGCGAGGACGCCGTAGAGGATGGGGCGCCTATCGATCATCACCAAGAACAACAGTGACGCCAGGAGATAGAAGGCGGCGGTGTTATGCGACATGAAGTTGCTTGCAGTCATCAGGAAGAAGGGCGACGTAGCGAGCAGTAGCGCTGCCACCAGCCCGACCCGAGTGCTGTGAATCTCGCGACCGATCAGGAAGACAAGCGCGACGGTTGCAGCCCCAACGACCGGCGGGACCAGCCACACCACGCCGAACTTCACACCGATGGCTAATAGAAAAGGGTGACCGAACGGGTAGACACTCACCCATGCTCCATTGATGACTTTGACCAGCGGGGCGAACGGCGCCGTGAAGTGAAACGCATCCGGAACTGGCGGTGGAGAGGCCGTGAACTGGCCTGAGGCCAGCAACTTCGCCTGAAAGATGTACGATATCTCATCGGGCACATGAGGCATGTGCGATCCGACGGCATAGTTGAGGTAGAGCGTGACGGCGAATGCACCCCCAACCAGCACGCCAAGGGCGAACCATGGAAGACTGTGGCCGGTGGCTGCGAGCCCAGCGGGCAGACTCGGGAGGGTGATGAATTGCAGCGACACGACAAGCACAAACCCAAGGGCGAGGAGCAGAAGAGCGATTGGGTAAAATCGCAGCGTCATAGCCACTAGCGACTTGATTGACTCAACACGATTGAGCTCTATTGAACCGCCGCCTACACGGTCTACCGGCTGGCCCTGGTCCATGAGCAGCAGCGCGTTTCCGGGATCGCGAAAAGGTTGGAAGCGGTACTCTACGCCCGTGTCGCCATCCAGCGCACGCACCCTGATCGTCCCGCTGGTGATGTTTTGATACTCCGCTTCCACGGCAATGTTGCGCCATGATTGATCGGCTATGGTCAGTACTCCGGGTCCTTCCGTGTCAAGCACCCCGCTCCCTTTGAACGTTCCCGAGGTTTCCGTCCACCCCGGCCCGTATCCTGATGCGAAGTCATCTTCGAAGAGCACCTCGCCGGTCTCCAGATCCGTCACCCGGATGGAGTCGATGCCTCTCGGCTTGGGCAAGCTGGGAATGTTGTGACTGACAGTGTCTTCTAGTTCCAGGCTGAGGCCACCCGCTTCCGGAGCGTCAAATTCGCCCCGCGCTCGGAGCTGGCCATCGATATACGCGGCGAACTCGTTGCCGCGCGCCTCGACGCGGACATGAATCGTCTGGCCGCCACGGCTCCAGAGATATCCCGCAAGGAGGAGAAGGTTGATGAAGAGGAAAACGGCTATTGTGAAGCGGACGCCAGGCCGTGGAATCCTCACCGCACCTAGCCGGGAGGCGAACGGCGGGTGAGAAGTCTCCTCTGCAGGCTGCTGAGCGGGGGCGAGAGGATCATCGGGCACGCCGACGCTCGCTCACGTAGCGCTGGAGGTGACCGCTGGCTCGCCGTCTGGCGCAGGCCAGATCGGCTCGAGTACGGCCCACTGTCCCGGGTCCCGGCGCAGATGCCCTTCGAAAATCGCGAGCAGGCGCCGGGTGTTCTCGCGCACGTCTTCCTCGAAGTTGCCGGTGCGCACCACTTCCAGCGGCGGGCCGACATGCGCCCGGAAGCGGTAGCCCTCGATGCGCCAAGCCCAGGCCGGTATCAGATCGGCCCCTGTGCGCAGGGCGATGTCAACGGCGCCAACCGGTATCCTCGCCTCCGCGCCGAAAAACTCCATGGGGACGCCGGTGCCTCCCACGTCCCTATCCAACAGCAGTGCCAGAATCCTGCCTTGCTTTAGGCGACGCATCGCCTCCTTGATGGCGCCGAAGCTCACAGTCCGATATTCCTGCCCGTGGTGGGAGCGCAACCAGTGCGTAAACTCGGAGAGCGCGGGTGGAGAGAGCGGCTCGCTCAACACGTAGAGATAGATTCCGGCGGCCGACAGCCCCAGCACCGCCATCTCAGGGTTCCCGAAGTGCACGCCCACCATAACCGCCCCGCGGCCGGAGGCCTGAGCATCTTCTAAATACTCGACCCCCTCCAACTCCAGCCGCTCTTCGCTGAATTTCTGTACGTCCATCCGAGGAAGCGAGATAAGGTCGGCATAGTATCGAGTTGCGTTGCGGAACGCCTCGCGGGCCGTTCGCCGCACTTCCCGCTCTGATGCATCAGGTCCCATGACCTGACGCATATTCGCGATGACCGCCCTGCGCGTCGGCGTGCGCGTCAGATACGCGCCGTCACCGACGACATGGGCGATACCATACAGGAGGCGAGGGGGTAGCCGCCCAAGCACGAGATAGGCGAACCGCAGCACATAGTACTTCCAGTTCTTCAAGGCGTGTGCTCGCTTCGCACGGCGGCCGTCTCGCCCTCGTCTTGAGATTCGTTCCACATCGGTCGAAAGATATACCACTGTTCCGGATGCTGTTGGACGTGCGGCTCCAACGAGCTCATGATGAGGCGCGTCAGCGCCAGCACGTCCCACTCTTCGTCGCCTGTCGGTTCGTAACGCACACTTCGCAGATCCATCACCGGTCGGATGATTGTATCGCGCTCTGGGCCACGCAGCACAGCGGCCGGCACGACCCATGCGCCTGTACGCAGGGCGATACGCGCCGGCGCCGAAGACACTTCTGCGGGCGCTCCCAGAAAATCGACTGTGACCGTCTGGCCGGGCGAAGGCACATCGATGAGCATCGCTAGTATCTCACCTCGCTTTAGCGCGCGAATCACGCCCCGCCCCGCCCGCTCCACAGGTATGACGTTCATACCCAGCCTTTTACGCGATCCATGCACGAGTTCATTCATTTGAGGATACCCGAAGCTATCGGCGATTGCGTTAATGGGATAATCATACGCCGCCAGCGCCGCCGCCCCCAAGTCCCAAATACCGAAGTGCATCGTCACGATGATAACGCCGCGGCCGGAGTCCGCCGCTTCGTCCAGCTCTGTCCAGCTCGAGAAGACGAGCCGCCGGCGCACCTCGTCGCGGCTCATGGACGGAAAGTGGATGAAATCGATCACGAACTTCCCAAAGTTGCGGAACGCACGCCGGGCGACAGCATCGACCTCGCGATGATCACTGCTACCCAGCACCTGGGCCATGTTGTCGTTGAGCGCACGCCGCTGTCGATGGAAGAAGTGGTAACAGATTCCCGCGACCGCGCTGGCCAGACGGTAACCGAGCCAGAGAGGAAGAGGTCTGGTAATCAGGATCGTGAGCCGGAAGAGCCAGTAGACGAGCACTCGCTACTCCTCCGAGATAAACGCCTCCACCATCCTGCGCGCCTCCTCATCGGTGTACTGAGTGGCCGGGGACTTCATGAAGTAGGCGGACGGCCCCTCCAGGGCTCCTGTGAGGCCTCGGTCCAGCGCCAGTTTGCTGCAGCGGATCGCATCGATGACGACGCCGGCGGAGTTGGGGCTGTCCCAGACTTCCAGCTTCAGTTCCACATTGAGCGGCACGTTGCCGAACGTGGTGCCCTCCATCCGGATGTGCGCCCATTTCCGGTCAAGCAGCCACGGCACGTAGTCGCTCGGGCCGACGTGGATATCCTCTGAAGGCAGCTCGTAGTCGAGTTGCGATGCGACGGCGTTGGTCTTGGAGATCTTCTTTGACATCAGCCGCTCCCGCTCCAGCATGTTCAGGAAGTCGGTGTTGCCTCCAAAGTTAAGCTGATAGGTTCGGTCAAGACGGACGCCTCTGTCACGAAAGAGCCGAGTGAGCATTCTATGGATGATCGTGGATCCCACCTGCGACTTAATGTCGTCGCCGATGATCGGCAGACCGCGCTCCGCAAATCGGCCTTGCCAATACGCTTCCCGGCCGATGAACACCGGGATGCAATTGACAAAGGCGCACCCTGCCGCCAGCACCTGCTCCACGTACCACTTCGTGGCCTCTTCCGATCCCACCGGCAGGTAGTTCACCACCACATGGGTCTCCGTCTGTTTCAGGATCTCTACGATGTCCTGGGTGGGGCCGGCCGCCTTGCGCACGACATCCTTCAGGTACTTGCCCACGCCGTCGTGAGTCATGCCACGAGCGACGCGAACGCCCGTCTTGGGTACGTCCGTGAACTTGTGGGTGTTGTTCGGCGGGCTGAATATCGCCTCAGCAATATCTAGGCCCACTTTATTCGTGTCGATGTCGAAGGCGGCCACGAAGTTGACGTCGCGAACATGATAGCCGCCCAGGTTGACGTGCATGAGCCCCGGAACTTGCTCGGCGTCTCGTGCGTCCCGATAAAAGTGGACACCCTGCACCAGGGAAGAAGCGCAGTTGCCGAGGCCGATGATCGCGACGTTGATGGGACCCCCGTTGGGCATGCTCTTCCTCTTTCTCGCCGCGGGCTGCGCGGCGCCCTTGGCCCTGGCGCCGAACAGCGCCTCTTCCGGCATGTCCATCGTCTCACAAACCGCCTGGACAAATCGAGGGCTCGGCACTCTGGCACCGGACTTTACTTTCGACAAGTACGCCTCGCTAAAGCTGTACCCGCGTCGCTTCAGCTCGGCGAGCAGCCAACGCTGCTTGTGCCCTCGCTCGGCCAGTACCCCGAAAAGTTTTGTCGCACCCATATCGCACCACCTTCGTCAAGTCCAGCGCTTCGCCGGCTCCGAGCGGATGGTTAAGCCATCCAACCGAATCTTAATAGAGGCGCTCGCTGCAGTCAAGCAGAATGCTGGACTCACTGGTACACGAGGTCAAGTTGGCAAGGTCAAGCAACGGGCGGCTCCGGCTGGGCTCGCGGCCGCAGCAAGCAGGCCACTCCATCGGACCGCTTACGCTCAATGAGAAGCGGGGTGGCTATTCGCCACCCCGCTTGGGTGATGGAACCACGAAGATGGGAACTAGCTGCTCTTGCCGATGCGATACATCTTCGTGCTGCACACCGGGCATGAACCGCTGGTGGCAGGCTTACCGTTTTTCATCGTGACCTGCTGCGCGTTCTGCATCTCTCGCTTGGTCCTGCACTTCAGACAATACGCTTCCATCCGTTTCTCGACCTCCCTTTCTCTTTACCTCGCCCCGAGGGCCGTACCGTACCACGTCACCACGCTGGCTCTCACCGACCGCCCTGGTTCTCTACCCCCCAGCCGACCAGTGATTTTACCGCTAGATAGAATCATAGCCGTTTTGAAGTCCGTGTCAAGCAAATTTGAATACAAATTGGTGGAAGAATTCCTACAGCGGAGCGAACACTCGTTCTGGTCGCCAGCGTCCGCTTCCCAGATAGCGCAGGATTCCCAGGAACTCTCCTGCTTCGGAATACGCTCTGCACGGCGCGTCCAGCGCCGGTTCCGGCGCCTGCAAGCGAGCCGGCTCCAATACCAGCGGACGCCCTCGCCGTACATCCAAAGTGTGCTCCCGGCCGAGCAGCGCCGCGTCCCACGACTCAAGCACGCAGTCGACCGCCGAGAGCATCTCTTCCCAGACGCCGTCGCGCGCCGCGGCCTGAAATTCATCCAGATCAATCGAGTCCTCCAGCGCGAAGGGACCGCTGCGGAGGCGAGTGAGCTCGGTGAGGTGCGCGCCGCAGCCCAGCTGCTGGCCCAGGTCGTGAGCCAGGGTACGCACATACGCGCCACGTCCGCACTCCATCTGCAACTCTACAGCGGGCGGATCGAAACGAAGCAGCTCCATGCGATAGATCGAGACCGGGCGAGGCTCCCGAGGTACCGTCTGGCCGGCCCGCGCATAGCGGTAGAGCGGCTGGCCCTTATGCTTCAGGGCGCTATACATCGGAGGTAGCTGCTGGATCTCTCCTACGAAGGCCGCCAGCTCCGCTTCCACCTGCGCCTTGGTAACGCCGCTTGGATCGGCGGTGGCTACGACAGCCCCTTCGCTATCATAGCTGTCGGTCGTCGCGCCCAGAAGAAGCGTAGCTCGATACGTCTTCGGCGCATCCACAATGTGTTCGACGATGCGCGTGGCCCGACCTAGGCAGATAGGCAAGACGCCATCCGCGATGGGATCCAGCGTTCCCGCGTGGCCAACGCGCCGTACTCCTGTCAGCCGCTTCACCAACGACACGACAGCGAAGGAGACCGTCCCCCGGGGCTTTCTAACGTTCAGGATGCCATCGGCCATGGCCGCTAGGGAGTACGGCCCTCCCGCGTTTCCTGAAGCAGCCTCAGCATACGCGCGCCCTCTTCGAGCGACTCGTCCTGCATGAAGGTGAGTTCAGGCGTGCGGCGGATGGTGAGCCGCCTTCGCAGTTCCCGCTGGAGGAAGCGAGCGGCGGCCTTCAGCCCTTGGAAGGTGGCGAGCTTCTCTTCTTCCGTGCCCAGGACACTGACATAGACCTTGGCTTGGCGAAGGTCCGGCGAAACGTCCACCTCGGTGATCGTGACCAAGCCGCCGATGCGCGGATCCTTCATGCCGCGGCGAAGGAGGTCGCTGATCTCCTCGCGCAACAGGGAGTTGATCCGCTCGGTCCTGCGTGTCATCGTCAGCTCTCTGCAGGCGAAGGCGGCCGACAGCTGGGTCGCACACCGCACGCGCCCAGCCTACGATTGGGGGGGGGTACCTCTCGTGACGAGCTCTAGCCGGTACAGCTCCAAGACATCACCTTCCTGGAAGTCGTGGAACTCCTCCAACGCGATACCACACTCGAAACCCTCCCGCACTTCAGCCGTATCCTCTTGGAAGCGCCGGAGGCTGTCCACCTTGGTCTCTGCTAGCTGCTCTCCATCCCGCAGGACGCGGGCCAGGTCGGTCCGCGTGACCACGCCGTCGCGGACGTAGCAGCCCGCCACCTGGCGGCGCTTGATCTTGAAGATCTGGCGCACTTCGGCGTGGCCGCTCACTATCTCTTCGTACTTCGGCTCCAGCATCCCCAGGAGCGCGTTCTGCACATCATCCGTCACGTTGTAGATGACGTTGTACAGACGCAGATCGACGCCTTCCTGCTCGATCAGGCGCTCGGTGCCGGGCTCAGGCTTGGTGTTGAAGCCGATGATAATGGCATGCGACGCGATAGCCAGCATGACGTCCGATTCTGTGATCCAGCCGGTGGAGGTGTGGATCGTCTTCACCCGCACTTCGTCGGTGCTCAGCTTCTCCAAAGATTGGCGGATTGGTTCAATGCTGCCCTGCACGTCGGTCTTCAGGATCAGGTTCAGCTCTTTCACCTTTCCGGCGCTGATCTCGCCGAACAGCGTATCTAGCGTCACGCGCGGCTGGGCGTGCAGGGAGGCGGCCTGCTTCTCGCGCAGCCGTTGAACCACCATCCGGCGCGCCTGCTTGTCATCCGCCACCACCTTCAGCGTATCGCCGGCGGCGGGCACTTCCTGCAATCCGAGCACGGCCACAGGCTCTCCCGGGCCAGCCGACTTGATACGCTGGCCATGCTCATTGAACATCGCCTTGACCCGGCCCCACGTCTCTCCCGCCACAACGACATCGCCGACTCGCAGCGTGCCTGTCTGCACAAGCGCCGTTGCTGTGGCGCCGCGTCTCCTGTCCATCTCCGCCTCGATGATGGCACCGATCGCCGGCCGCTCCGTATTTGCTTTCAGATCCAGCACTTCCGCCGCGACCAGAATGTTCTCAAGCAAGTCTTGGATCGCGGCCCCAGTCTTCGCGGAGACAGCAACGCAAGCGACGTCGCCGCCGTACTCCTCGATGGTGAGCCCATGCTCCGCGAGCTGCGGCTTGATGCGATCTACGTTGGCGTCCTCCAGATCGGTCTTGGTGATCGCGACGACCACGGGGACGCCGGCGGCGCGAGCGTGGTCGATCGCCTCGACGGTCTGCGGCATGACGCCGTCATCGGCCGCGACGACCAATACGGCCAGGTCGGTGACCTGAGCGCCACGGGCGCGCATGGCGGTAAATGCGGCGTGCCCCGGCGTGTCCAAAAAGGTAATATGCTGATCGTTCGCCTCTACCTGGTACGCGCCAATGTGCTGCGTAATGCCGCCCTTTTCGCCCTCAGTGACGTTGGTCTGGCGGATGGCGTCCAACAGACTGGTCTTCCCGTGGTCGACGTGGCCGAGTACAGTCACGACCGGCTGACGAGGCTGGAGGGCTGCGCCCTCTTCCTCTTCGATTGGGGCCCCAGGGGCCGCCTCGCCGGCGCCGTCCTCGGCTTCCTGCCCCGCAAGCTCCTCCGGCAGAAAATTGAGATCGTGCGCAACGATGGCGGCCGTCTCATAATCGATGTTTTGATTGATGGTGGCCATCACGCCGTTCTTCATCAGCTCCTTAATGACTTCCACCGAGGTTACGCCCATCAGGTCGCCCAGCTCTTTTACTGTGAGCACCCGTGGGATCTGGATGGGGCGGGGGTCGCCGTCAGCCTCGGGCCGAGGCGCGTTGAAGCTAGCCACCACGGGCGGCGCAGGCGTGTGCACCCGTCTCTTCTTGGTGCTGGTGTAGCGCTTCTTCCTTGGCATCCGCTCGTCCTAGCTTCCTACGGCAACGGCGTCCGGCCGAAATCGCTCGCCGTAACGCCGCAGCTCCTCGCGAACCGCAGCCGGCATCGTCATGCGCAAGGCACCAGCCAGGCGGTTTTTTTCTGTTGCCGCCTGCCAGCACTCCCATTGCTCACAAATATAGGCGCCTCGCCCGTTCCCCTTGCCCGTGGGATCCACCACCACAGCGCCTTCCGGAGTCCGAACAATCCTAACGAACACGCGCTTGCTGCTGGTAACGCGACAGCCAACGCATGTGCGCTGCGGAACGTGCTTTCCTTTACTCACAAGACGGATTCCCGACTAGTGGATGGGGACATCGTACTCCTCATCCTCCTCTTCCACCATGGTTCGCCTGGAGCGCTTGCGCTTGGGTTTCGCCGTCTCCTCGCTATCTCCAGCCGCGCCGGTCTTCTCTTTCGTGTCTTCCGGCACGGAAGGGAGCACCTCTTCGGCGAAGCGAATCGCGGACTTCCCCGGCACCACCTCTGTTGCGGCCTCAGCAGCCGACGCGACGGCGACTTCCTCGGGCGCCGGCGTTTCGACCCCTTGGGCCGCCACGACTGCTTCCTGTTCAGGCGAGAGCGCTTGCTCGGTCGCCTCGTCGGCTTCCTCTTCCACCTCCGGCTCGGAGCCGGCCGCCAAGAACGCTTCGCGCTCCTCCGGCGAAAGCTTTTCCATCGCCTCGTCGAACGCTGACTCGCTCTTGATGTCGATGCGCCAGCCGGTTAGCTTGGCGGCCAGCCGCGCGTTCTGCCCTTCCTTGCCAATCGCGAGGGAAAGCTGGCGGTCGGGAACCACGACTTGGGCTGTATTCGTTTCCTTGTCCAGCCGCACGTCTACAACCTGAGCCGGACTGAGCGCGTGCCCCACGAAGCGACTCGACTTGGGATCCCAGAGCACAATATCGATCCGCTCGCCGTTTAGCTCGTTCACTATGTTCTGAATGCGAAGGCCACGCAGGCCGACGCAGGCCCCCACAGGATCGACACCGTCCTGCGTCGACCAGACGGCGACTTTACTGCGAAAGCCCGCTTCCCGAGCGATGGACTTGATCTCCACGACGCCCTTGAAAATCTCCGGCACTTCCAGCTCGAAGAGGCGACGGATGAGGTTCTTGTGTGTGCGCGAGACGACGACTTGCGGCCCTTTGGCAGCCTTGTACACCTCTAGCACGTAGAGCTTGACGCGCTGAGCGGAGCGATAGTGCTCGATCCGCACCTGCTCCGCAGATGGGAGCAGCGCCTCCGCCTTGCCGAGGTCGACGATGACGTTGCGTCCTTCCATGCGCAGTACTTCACCCGAGACGATGTCGCCCTCTCGGCCCGAGTACTCCGCATAGACCACCTCACGCTCCGCGTCACGGAGGCGCTGCAACACAACCTGCTTCGCCGTCTGTGCGGCGATCCGGCCGGCGTCCTGTGCTGGGACTTCGGTATCGATCACGTCGCCCGGCTGCACGCCGGCCTTCAATTTTTGTCCCTCATCCGGGGTGACCTCTGCCGCGGGATCCTCGACTTCGGTTACCACGGTGATGCGGGTAAACACGCGGGTGACGCCGGTCTCTTCGTCGATCTTGACGACGACGTTGCTGTCGGCCAAGGCGTCCTTTTTGTACGCCGAGGCGAGCGCCGCCTCTACAGCCTCAAAGACCACTTCTTTGGGTAAATTCTTCTCCGCGGCCAGTTGAGAGATGGCGGTGACAAACTCGTTCTTCACGCTGATGCGGCCTCTCCTTGGGAGTGTTTTGGCCCTACTTGCACAAAGAAGTGGGCAAGGCCCACTTCTTCGGAAGTGTTAGCTACTGGCACTATAGCACGGGGCCTATACGGTGGCAACCACGCTCAGAACTCATCGCGCTCGCGACGAAGCGGCGCAACGCGCTGCCGGTAGCGGGCGGCCGCCGTCTGCGCTAGGCTAGACCGCGCAGACGACGGTCCCATGTGTCAGTCGGAGGCTCTCGCGTAAGAGGAGGCTACCGTGGGGGAGCCAACACAGACATTCGTTGATGGCCTGTTCCAGGGCAAGACTGCGCTCATCACGGGAGGCGGCAGCGGCATCGGCCGCGTGATCGCCCTGGCCTTCGCGCGGCTCGGCGCGAACGTGATCATCGCCAGCCGCAACGAGGAGAATCTCGCGTCGGTCGCGGTCGAGCTCGAGGCGCTGGGCGTCGGCGCGCTGGCGGTGCCGACCAACATCCGCGAGGTAGAGCAGGTGGAGCGCCTCGTGGCGCAGGGCCTGGAGCGCTTCGGCCAGATCGACGCGCTCGTCAACAACGCGGGCGGCCAGTTTCCCGCGCGCCCTTCCGAGATTAGCGACCGCGGCTGGCGCTCCGTGATCGACTTGAACCTGAACGGGACGTGGAACGTGCTCAGCCGCGTTGGCCCGCACATGATCGCGCGCAAATCGGGCGCCGCTGTGAACATCGTCCACGTCGGCTCGTTCGACCGAGGCGCGCCCGCTTTCGCGCACTCCGGCGCCGCCCGCTCCGGCGTTGTCAGCCTGACACGCTCGCTGGCGTACTACTGGGCACGCCATGGCGTACGAGTTAACGCCCTCGCGCCTGGCACAATCGAAACCCAGGGCATGCGCCGGGAGGAGTTGGCAAAGATGGGTGGGGAAGCGTATCTCGATACCTTGCTCCGGGACACCCCAGCCCATCGCTTAGGAACGCCGGAGGAAGTCGCCGACATCGTCCTCTTCCTTTGCTCGCCCGCCGCGGCGTACATCAACGGCGCCGCGATCATCGCGGATGGCGCTCAGATCCTGGGAAACGTCCCCGATACGTGGGACCCAGAGATTCCCTGAGAGGACCGCCACCCTACGCGTCGCCCCGCCCCGTTTGCGTAAGTTACATCTTTCGTAAGGCTATGCTAACGTATTGCCTATGGATGCTGCGCTGCGTGCCATCGCCGAGCCACGTCGCCGGGAGATCCTGCGTCTAATTCAGGACGAGGAGCTTCCGGCGGGCGAGATCGCCTCCCACTTCGAGGTGACGCGCCCGGCGATCTCGCAGCATCTCACCGTGCTCAAAGCCACCGGGCTCGTCGTCGAGCGTCGCGAGGGCACTCGGCGTCTCTACCGCGCCCGACCGGCTGGGCTGGAAGAGCTGCGGAGCTACTTGGAGGGGTTCTGGGAAGGCCGCCTCAGACTCCTGAAGCATGCCGCGGAGGCAGAAGAACGGAGGCAACAGGATGACGACAGCAAGCAGTAGCGACGTGTTGGAGCTGGAGGTGCGGATCGCCGCGCGACCGGAAACGGTCTACGCCCTCCTGAGCGACGGCGCGGGCATGGCGCGCTGGTTCGGCTCGAAGGTGGAGCTTGACCCGAAGCCGGGCGGCAAGATCCGCGTCGACATCAATGGCCGCGACATCGCGCTCGGCAAGGTGGTCGAGCTGGTGCCCAACGAGCGCGTGGTGTTCACCTTCGGCTGGGAGGGCGAAGGCCATCCCGTGCCGCCGGGCTCGAGCACGGTAGAGTTCTCTCTTGTCGAGGACCGGGGGGAGACCATCGTGCGTCTGAGCCACCGCGGCCTGACCGCCGAGCAGGCGGCGAGCCACAAGGAAGGCTGGGAGCACTTCCTGCCGCGGCTCGTGGCGCTGGCGGAGGGTCGCGACCCGGGACCGGACCCCTGGGCGATGTAACGAGACGAGATTTGCTGATGTAGCGAAAGGAAGAATGATGATTAAAGGACTGCGCATCTCTACGATCTGGAGCGAGGACCTCAACAACCTGCTCCCCTTTTATCGCGATGTTCTCGGCTTGAGCGTCGGCATGGAGGCGCCGGGCTTCGTCATCCTCGGCGACCCGAACGGTCCGGCGGTCGGCCTCGGCACCCACAGCGAGGTTCACGGCAAGGCGTCCGACCCGGCGCGCCACATTGTCGGGTTCGACACTGATGACATCCAGGGCGACTGCGCCCGGCTGCGCGAGGCGGGAGTCGAGTTTGTAGAGGAGCCCAACCAGCAGGGCGACGCATGGATCGCGACTTTCCGCGACCCGGAGCGTAACTTGGTGCAGCTCTTGCAGTTCAACGGCCAAATGTAACAAGGCCGGACGAAGCAGAAGCAACAGAGGGGACCTGCGCGGCAGGCCCCCTCTGTCTATATCTTGGGACGTTGCTCTAGCCCAGGGGCACGTCGACGTGCTTGCGCAGCACGCCCATAACCTCTTTGTCGATGGCGTCCAGCCCCTCCTTCGTCTGCGCCTCGAAGCGAAGGGTGAGGTTGGGGCCCGTGTTGGATGCGCGGACGAGCGCCCAACCGTCGGGGAAGGTCGCGCGGATGCCGTCGATCTCGAGCGCTTCATGGTTCTGGCGCAACTCGGCCGCGACGGCGGCCACCACGTCCCACTTCTTATCATCGGCGCAGGGTACGCGCATCTCGGGGCTCGTGAACCAGCGAGGGACGCCCTCGAGGTGCTTGCTGAAGGGTAGATCGCTCTGGGAAAGGAAGGTGAGCAGCTTGCAGGCCGCGAAGAGCGCATCATCGGCGAAGAAGTTCTCTTGATAGAAGATGTGGCCGCTCGCCTCGCCTGCCAGCGGCGCTTGCTCCTCGCGCATCTTCATCTTGATAAGCGAGTGCCCCGTCTTGCAAACGGTCGGCACGCCGCCGTGTTCGGCGATGTCATCCATCACCGGCTGCGACGTCTTGACATCTACGATTACCTTTGCGCCGGGCTGCTTTCGAAGCATCCCGCGCGCTAGCAGCATCAGGATGTAGTCGGCCTCGTGCCGTTCTCCGCGCTCGTCTATCACGCCGAGACGGTCGCCGTCGCCATCGAACGCGAGGCCAAGATCGACCCCCGTTTCGCGCACTTTCTCTTGCAAATCGACGACGTTCTCCGGCATCTGAGGATCCGGCAGGTGGTTAGGGAAGCGGCCGTCCAGCTCGCAGTGCAGCTCGATCACTTCACAGCCTAGCTCTCGGAGCAGCGGCGGAGCGTAGAGGCCGGCAACGCCGTTCCCGGTATCGACAGCAACGCGGAAGGCCCGCGTGAGCTGAGCCGCCTTGTTCAGCCGCGCGAAGTAGTCGCTCTTGATCTCTCGCTGCTCGACTCTGCCTTCGCCGGAGCGAAACGATCCACCGTCGATGATCTCCTTGATTTTCATGATCTCGTCGCCGGCGATGGGGCGCACTCCCTCACCCACGAGCTTGAAGCCGTTTTCGTCGAGCGGGTTGTGGCTGCCGGTCACGTTAACGCCAGCGGGCAGGCCCCAATGGCCCACGGCAAAATAGAGCGCGGGCGACGTGCTCAGCCCGATCTCGTACACGGTGCAGCCGGTCGAGACGAGGCCCCGCACCAGCGCGTCCTTCAGCTCTTCGCCCGAGAGCCGGTTGTCCCGCCCGACGGCGACCTCACTCTTCTCGCCATCACGGGCGATATACGTGCCAAAAGCGCGGCCAAGCACTTCCGCCAGCTCGGTCGTGATGCTGCTCCCCACTTTGCCGCGAATGTCGTATGCGCGGAAGATCGCCGGGTCGATTGCCATCTAACGCTCCTTCCAGCGTTCTTTGCTTGACATTGTCGATTATACGTTGGCGCGACGGCACACACCATCGGCGGAAGCGGGCAGCGCCCGCCTGTTCTCGAAATCAGCCAGCAGCTTGTAAGGAATGGTGCGTTGGAGCGTTCCTCGGCGAAGGGGGAAAATGCACCATTTGTCTGACGCACTTCTCCGCGTACTAACTGGGGTGGCAGCGGCTGCGCGATCGTCTCTCAGGGCAGCGAGGGCAAACACTTTCGGAGTACGGCCTGCTAATCACCGTCATTGCAGTTGGCGTCGTGCTGCTGGCGGCGGTCGCCTTTCGCGAGCACCTTACCGCAGCCTATAACGCGGCCGCCGCCTGCCTCGACGGGAGCTGCTAGCGCGAAGCCGCCGTCGCTGCGCAGTGCCCGCCATCACCGCGCTTTCCGCACCGGCCGAAACGCCCGTTGAACCACCTCGGCCAGAGTGATACCCTAGCTCCCAGCCTGAAGGCTCGATAGTTTCTCGTTGGAACGCGCACGACGCGCTCGCTTTCCCAGGCATCACTATGGTCGTTGAAGCCCGCACCCCACCGAAAGAGACGGTCGACCTCCCACCGCAGGCCGGGAGCCCGTCGTGGCTCGATCGGCTGCTCGGCCCGGTACCGAAGCTGCCCGGCCCGCAGGCGCTGGGCGACGACCGTCGCGCGACCGTGGTGCTCTGGACAGCGGCGCTTCTCCTGGTGCTGCTCATCTTCAGAGCGGGATTCTCGTCGCCGGAGGACCTCTACTCCGGCTGGGGCTCGCTCAAGCCGCAGGGGCTGGGCGCGAAGCTGTACTGGGCGAGTTGGGGCTACCTCTTCTACTTCGTCGTCCCGATAGCGATCGTCCTTTTCGTCTTCCGCGAGTCACCGGCACGCTACGGCCTGCGCCTCTACCTCACGAAGCGAACGTTGGCTCTCTACGCCGGCATGATCCTCTTCATGCTGCCCGTGCTGTTTTGGGCGTCAAGCAGGACCGACTTTCAGCAGACCTATCCGTTCGTCCGCGATCTCGGCGAGAATTGGGTGTGGACGATCTTTATCTTCGAGTGCGCGCGAGTCGCTCGCTTCATCTGCCTGGAGTTCTTCTTCCGCGGGTTCCTGCTGTTCGGACTGGAGGGAAAGCTAGGCTATACGGCGATCGCGGTGAGTACGCTGCCGTACGGGATCATTCACTTCGGCAAGCCGTTTCCTGAAGCCATGGCCGCGATCTGCGCCGGAGCGATCCTCGGCGTGCTCGCTCTTCGCACGCGCACCATCCTCGGCGGCGCGATCATCCACTCATCAGTCGCCGTCTCGATGGACCTGCTATCCCTGTGGCGTAGGGGGTTCTTCTAATCGGGGCACCAGGCCGAGCGCGTCACCACTGGACGAACATCGGCATGACGACATGGACGTAGCTCTCGTCCCCGACAGGACGGAAGACGCCCTGCTTGCTGTCACCGCTCATCTCCAGCGCCACCCGGCCGCCCTCCAACACCTGGAGGTAGTCCTGAAGGTACCTGCCGTTGAACGCGATCCTGGTCGCCTCCCCTTCGATCGTCGCGTCGACCTCGCCCAGGTTGTCGCCGATCTCCTCGGCGCGCGCGGAGATCGCCATGCGCCCGGGCGCCGCGTCCTCGCCCGGCGTGAACTGGACCCGCACGATGCCACTGCCGTCGCGCGCGAAGATGGAGGCGATGCGCGTCTCGCGCAGGAACTCGCTCACGTCTACCACGGCGCGGGTGGTGTGGCTATCGGGTAGCAGTTGGCTGTAATTCGGGAAGGTGCCCTGGATGAGCTGCGCTACCAGCTCCACGTTCTTGAGCTTGAACAGCACCTGCGTCTTGGTCCCGTTCAGCGTCATCTGCACCGGGTCCGTCTCGTCAGGCAGGAGGCGGTTCAGCTCGGCTAACGCTTTGGCCGGAAGGATCACTTCCACCCGCTCCGGCACCGCCTTCGCAAGCTGTAGGTGCCGGACCGAGAGCCGGAAGCCATCAGCGGCGGCCAAGGTCAACTGGTCTCCTTCGATCACCAGGTCGACGCCGGTGAGCACGGGTCGCGAGTCGTCCGTAGCGGCGGCGAAGACAACCTGGGCGATGGCCGTATGGAGCGCCTCCGGATCCAGCTCCAGCGAGCCGCCGTCCTCCACCGCGGGGATGGGCGGGAAGTCATCTGCATCGATACCGCCGATGGTCGCCTGGTTGCGCGCGCAGGTGAGCTTGAGCTGGCGGGAACGCGGCGCGAGCGTCATCTCGATCTTCTCGCTGGGCAGCGAGTTGACGAAGTCGGTCAGCAGTCGAGCGGGCACGGTAATCGCGCCTTCTTCCTCGACCTGCGCACCGATCCAACAGCTGAGGGCGATCTCCAGATTCGTTGCCGCGAGCTTGAGGCGGCCGCCGTCAGTAGCGAGCAGGACGTTATTCGTGATCGGCAGCGTGGTGCGCGTCGCGACAGCGCGGCCGACGATGCCGAGCCCCTTTGCGAGATGTTCTTGGAGACACGAAAGGTTCATAATGATCACCTACATATGCATTTGAATGGATGAGTGCGGGCAGAGTATACAGCACCCCTGGCAGTTGAGCAACAGGCGGTCTTCGCTTACCCCTTGATGGCCCCGCCGAAGAGGCCGCGCACGAG
>SDBV01002750.1_pt1 | contig 26239 bp, 34 predicted proteins | sample 2277081 | NCBI WGS metagenome assembly SDBV01 (sample SAMN10402039, study PRJNA504765) | marine sediment metagenome | isolation source: marine sediment core GS10_PC15, 223 cmbsf | place: Arctic Ocean: Southern Knipovich Ridge | collected 2010 | reverse complement strand
GCCGTTGCCATATTTATCGCGCTGTCGGCTGCCTCATTACTTGACTTTGTGATCGCGCGTATATCTTCCGCACCCCTGGCGAGAACCAGAGCCGCACTGGCCTGCCGGCGTCCGAACAGGGCAACCGCGTCCGCTGCCCCGAATCCGGCCGCACCCAGTTTCGCAAAAATTTCGGTGAAGTTGTTAGCGGTCGGAGAGATATCGGCCAGCGTCAATCCCATTCGGTTCATCGCCGCCTGTGCCCGGTCGGTCGGTTGCAACAGTCCGGCCAGAATCCCTCGCAAGGCTGTACCAGCAAGGCTGGCCTGGATACCACTGTTCCCCAGGACGGCAGCGGCAGCCGCTGTATTTTCGAGTGAGATACCCAGGGCACCGGCAACCGGGCCCACAAATTTCATGGTTTCACCCAACGTGTCCACGGCCGTGTTACTGGACTTTGTGGTGTTGATGTACACGTCGGCAACACGCTTCGCGTCGGCTGCCTCCAGGCCGAATTGGCGAATGGAAGATGCTGCAATATCCGTGGCTTTTGCCAGGTCGATGTTACCGGCAACAGCCAGGGACAGGATATCTTCCACTGCAACCATTGCTTCCTTCGCGCTGAACGCAGCACGCACCAGCAGCAACAACCCTTCCCCTGCCTGGGCTGCACTGAAGCGGGTCTGCGCACCCATTCGCCGGGCCGTTTCTGTAAGCTGTTTCAGTTCCCCTTCCGTTGCGCTGGACACCTGGCCCACCGTAATCATTGTTTGCTCAAAACCCCGCAGCACCCCGATAAGATCCCGGACCGCAGCCAACCCGACGAATGCCACCCCCAGTCCGATGATTTGCGTCCGCAGGGCACTGGCACCGGCCCCCGCAGCCTTCATCCCGGCACCGGCCTTGCGGATCTTCTTATCCGTCCGATCAGCGGCCAGGCCCAGGCGTTCCATCTGTTTTGCAGATAGCTTTGCCTGGGCCTGGAATTTCCGGCCGTCCAGGAACAGAGTCAGGCCAAAGGTGCTCATTTTACTTTGCCTTTGCCTTGTCGTTCTGGATACGCATGAATTCCGTATCCATCACTTCAATCACTGTCAGAAAATCTTCCCTCTGTTCCGGATCGGTCATCCCCATTTCGTCCATCCAGGCCCGTGCCTCACTGATCGGAATGGCACCAACCGAAAACCCTACTGGCCGGCGTCTGCTTAGGGCTGCGAACGATGACCACTCCTGGAGAAGATGGGGTGGCGGGGCGGGTGGATCTTCCAGGCTTTCCACCTTCAGCCCCAGCCGTTGTGCTGTTCTGCGATGTGCCCCCAGGTCGGCTTTGCCTACTCTTTCTGAGTTTTCGAGCCACCACCGGAGGCACCGGACAAGTTTCCCGCGTCAGCCCCCACGCGCTGTTCCCGGAACAGGGCCTGGTCCTGGGCGATCTGCATTACCAATTCGTAAAACCCCTGGTACCGTTCGTGCGTAAGCAAAGCCAGGGCGGCTTCCGGTGTGTACCGGATGCGCTTGCTGTCCCCTTCTTCACAATGGTCCGGGAAGTCTCCGAAATCATCCGTGAGGTTTTCCCACCCCACCAGGATGTACCTGGCTGTCAGCCTCTGCCGTTCTTCCGGGCCAACAGCATCCAGAATGGATGAAAGGGCCTGGGTCATCAGGTCATCCTTGCCCCGGTTGGCGTACTGGTTCCCGTTTTCTTCCGGGACAGGGGCCACCTTCACATTCTGCTTCATCAGGGTATTCAGGGCCCCCTGATAGTCTTTGTTACTGGCCCGGCGGACGAACAGGTAGCATTTCGCTTCTTCGCTGATGCAGACCCGTACCCCTCCACTGTCGTCTTTGCTTTTGAATTCACCCAGGGTCATTTTACTTACTCCCTCTCGCTTTACTTTGTGAACGGGAGCCCGGTCCACAACGAACCGGACTCCCCCGATACGTGATTTGCGCAGTGTACTACGCCAGGCGGTGCATCCGCATGGTGAATCCCAGGGTGGCGTCCATTGAAGCCCCCCAGGTCATTTCCACGGACACGTCCGTGTCCGGCCCACCAGCCGGGCGGGGGCTGGCGTCGTAGCGAACAGACGGCAGTTCGATGATGTACGCCTGGTTGTTTTCGTCTTCCATCACGATGAACAGTGCGCTTTCCGTGTCGTCCAGGTGTTTGTCGGCCAGCCCCTTGTCCAGGTAGAACATGGACAGCGTGCCGGTGATATCGGCCCGTCCGCTGCCCTGGCTAACCGGCCCCAGTCTCTGGATTCCGGTGATGCCCCGGCTGTTGTTGTTCAGGTTGATGGCCAGTGCCGTGATAACCTGGTCGGCCGCGATTTCATCGGACACCCCTTCCACGATCCGGGGCACGTTGTCTACAGCACTGAAAACGGGGTTGTCCGGTGCGCTGGTGAGCGAACCACTGACGAACGTAGCCGTGGCGCTTTCTTCCCTCTGCCCCTGGAACCCGAACGATCCGGACAGGATGGCTTCCGGTGCAATCTCCAGAGCCAGGGTGTCCACCACCATGTTATTGTACTTCACAAACTCCGTTGCCAGGTCGCCGTACTCCCGCTGAAGGGTGAACACCTGCTGGCGCGTGCCGTTGGTGATGTACTGGCTGGATTCTACCGTGATGGCCGGACCGACACCTTCCGCCACCGGAGTACCCTTGCTGACGTTGATGGTGTCGTCAGCCAGCGTGGTGGTGGTCACAGTGTCCACACGGAAGAAGCCGTTGTTCGCGGCGTTCGCAAAACCGCTGACACGCACGATCAGACCGGCCAGACCAGCAAACGCAGACACTGTGCTGCTGATGAATTCCTGGGAAGCCGTGGCCTCAATATCCGATCCGGTCACATCGGCAACGGCACCGGTCCAGGCAACCGACTGCAAAGCCGCTTCGAAAAACTGATCGAATGCAGCGTACAGCAGTTCAAAATTCACATCGCCAGACGCTGCGATGCCTACCCGGGGACGAGCTTTTACCTGCCTGTCGTTCCGGATGATTTCCGATATGACCCGGGTGGTTTCATGGGCCAGGGATTCGCCACTGAACGGGATTTCCACACCATCCCCGGCAGGGGTGATTGGAGTCCCGTCCGATTCGGACGCTTCGTACACAAAGCCAACGCGGTTGGCGTCACTCATTGCTTTACCTTTCGTACCGGTTGGCCCGGTTTCCTGTAGGGCACCAGCCCGATGCTGGTATCAGACGTTGTTGATGTGGTCGTAAACCACACTGGAAAGACCATCGTGCTGGTCTTGTGTCAGTTCATTGTCAAATTCAAAGGTAAGTAAAGAACCGGCAGCCCGCATTCTGAACGTCAGGCCCACCAGTTCAAAGTCTTCTTCAACCTCTTTTGCCAGACGGATCTGTTTGCCTCCACCGTCAACCCGGTCAGGGTTGTCTACGGCGTAACTCCCGGTGTTCGGGCCGGTGGTCAGGGTCGGACGTTCATATTCGTATTCGTAAGGCATATTTGTTTTTACGTATACCTCAATCGGATACCCAGGTAGTAGATGGATCCGCCAATGGTGTTGTGGTCGAGTGAAAACCCGCAGTAGTCACCGGCAGCAATTGCGGAAAACACCCCGGAGATATCGAAGGGGTGAAGTACGTCGGTCTTTCCGGTCAGATCGTAGGTGCTGGTCGTGTCAGCTTCTGTGTGGGTGTCGTATGCTTCGCCAGGAGCTCCATGCTCACTGTACAGGTCGATATCCTTACCGGAACCGGCGGCACCAGACCCAACAATGCCGATCAATTCAAGTGCCGAAATCGCGGTGAAGTCATGGGGAACGTGGAAGTTGCAATAGGCGCCGCCGCCATCACTACCAAGTACCTTCACGCGGAAGTTACCACGGCTGGAGTCGGGGTCGATCTTGAAAAACGTCTCGAATGTTGGCGGATCGTCAGGGTCAGGGCGAAGCTGCGACGTGTTCGATTCTACTTCCCATTGTGGCGGCGACGGTGTCTTGTCGAGCCGTAAGGTAACACTGCCACGATAAGACAAAACCAGGGTTGTATTACCTTCAATTTCGTCAGACCCACCCCGCGCAACTGTAACCGTGTTTGCGCCGGAGTCTATCTTTCCAATGACAACTTTGTGGCAGTCCTGGAGCCCAGCGCTACTGGGCAGCGTCACCTGGAACGATCCCCCGGATGGATCGCAATGGGCACACGTTGCGCGTTTCGTCAGAACAGCCGTACCGGTCAGATTGACGGCTGTGGCCGTATCAAACCGTCCCTGTTCCCCGGTATCCGGCTGGAAGAATACACCGGAGTCCATCGGGAAAATACCGGTCTTGCCCGCTACCGGGGCAGACGGTTTCGTGGCTCGTTCTGCAATGGTGATTCCATCACCCATGCCGGTCACTCCACAGACAGCGTACCGTCAACCACCAGGTTTCCGTCTACGCAAAGATTCGTTACCAAAAGCTGTTGCCCGTCAGCTATCGTTACCGTGTCCCCGTCAGGAACCGTTTCCGGGGTAGTAGAAAACCCTCCAGCCCCCGTTGCAAAGGGGTCCATACTGGCCTGGCATGAAATACGCGGCTGCATCAGTGTCGTATTCCAATACCAGGCACCATCGGGAACGGCGCCTGTGCCGTCCCCGTTGGTGTCCAGTTTTTCGCCCTGGACAAATGCCAGGACCGCAGCGTCATCCGCGTGCGGACCCAGGTATGCGTTATTGCCCAGGGCTGCGGTCGTCATCGGTTACGCGACTTTCCAGTCAGCGTTCGTGGCGCCGATGGCCTTGTATGACAGCTTGTTCGTCGTGTTGAGGTAGAACCCGCCAATCATCTTCGGGGTCACGGCACCGATGGGAGTGCCGGCGCCACTCTGGAACGACGTGGGGTTTTTGTCGTCCAGATCGGTCAGGGCCACTTCCACGGTGGTGGCACTGTTCAGGTTGGACTTGGTATCAGTCCCGACCAGTGCAGCACCTTCGCTGCTGCCGGTCGTGCTGCCCAGTTCCGTTTCCGTGAAATACCGGCTGTCATGGATGTGCTGCGCGGTCGCATCGGCAACGCCACCATCGCTGGTCAGGGCAACCCGCTGCGCGCTGGTGATGTGGTGATAGTCGCTGGCAGCACCACCGGAAAGCCCGGCCAGATCGTCGTGATTGACCAGGCTGGCAAACTTCACCCACGATCCACCCGGGTGCGCGGCGGAATAGACGTAAGCAATGTTTTCGTCTTCAACGTGAAGTGCAAAGCCTTCATTCGGGGTGGTGAAGACCCACGCCGAACCGTTCCATTCGGCAATCTTTTCTTCATGGCCGACCCACGCCCCGGTTGCCGTTGCAGCCACAATGTACCGGTCGCCGGTGGTCGGACTCCCGGGAGGGGCCGTCAGATCCTGGTCAATGACCGAATCCTGCCAGTCGATGTTGCTGGCGATCTGATCGGCGTAATCCTTCGTAACGGCATCGCTGCCGGCGGTCGGGGTACCCAGGCCGGTCAGCTTGTTCCCGCCCATCGCCTGGTCACCGGAGAATGCCCGGGAACCATCGGCCAGCGTGTACTGTGTGTGGTCATCGTCACCCAGGCCAGACAGCCCGCCATGATCCGCCGCACCCATCGTTGTCCAGCCAGTGTTCGCCCGGAATTTGTGGGCGTTCACAGTGGTGTCCAGGAAGAAGCAACCATCGGGCACCACACCCGTACCGTCGCCGGCCGTGTCGATCTTTTCGCCCTGAACAAACGTCAGGCAGGCAGCCTCATTTGCATGGGCTCCCAGGTAAACTTTGTTGCTGATTCTTACGTCAAAACTCATTGTTTACGCACCTTTTGGGTTTTCAGTCCAACATCCAATCCGTCCCGGAAGGGTCGGAAATGCAACGCCACAACAGGTTCTGCGCATCACTCTGCATATAGTGTTGACACAGTAGCCCGTCAACGTTGCCTTGCGGGGTGCCCGAACCTTTCAGGCAGGGAGAGTCAGGAAGGGGAACAGGAGCCGGCGTGGTATCCGTGATGGTCAGGGCCACAGCCTGGTCATCCGTACCAAAAGTGTTGGTGGCCCGGATTGTGAATGCGTACACCCCGTCAACCGCAGGGATACCCGACAGGCTGCCCGTAGCCGGGTCCAGGGCCAACCCTGGAGGCAGGGAACCCGTGACCAGGGACCAGACAATGGGGTAAGTACCGGCTGCTTTGAACAGGTGCTGGTAAAAGAAGTCTTCCGCCCCGGCTGTAGGGGCTGCACTGACGATACTAGGGGCCAGAGCCACTTCATTGGCAGCCGCCAGTAAATCTGCAAAGTAAGGAATGGTTACATTAGATTGCCACCAGCGTCCACCCCTCAAGGCGTTGGTAACAGTCGGGGACTTGAACACTACCGGGGGAGAACTGACCGAACGGAACACCGTGGCAATCTGTTCCGCCAGAAGCAAAACCTCTTTATCTCCAGTTTCCAGGCTGCCTTCCCCGACAGTCGGAATCTGAAAAACCTGAATCAGTATCTTGCCCACTGTTCGGTAACGTTTTTTTACCGTACCGGCTTGCACCTGGTTCCGGTTCGTTACCTGCACTGTCATCCGGACCCACTGTGCATCATCCGGTTCCCCCATCGGGTCGTTGTCGTGCAACGCAATGATGCCAGGGAACGTGGCTTCAAACCGCGTTCGGGCTACTGCCGCAATTTCGCCCACCCCAATCAGGTCAATGGCAGGAGCCGGCAGGACTGCGATTGCCGGCAACCCCGGGTGGTCATCGTCGGAATTGTAGGGAATCAGGACTTGAACGGCGTACCACTTGCCCCGCCTGCCCCTGGGCAACACCGTGGGGGTGAAGTAGCGAACAGGGTCAGCACCCCCACCCCGGAACGCCTGGGCGATTTCTTCCGCCGCTTCCAGAACGTCTTTATCCCCCACGTCCAGGTCACCAAACACCCAGGCTTCCGCTATGCCGTCTGTGCGGCGTTTGCGAGCCCCGCCGATTCCTACCTGGGCCGATCCCCCGGCGTTGACAATAAATCTCACCCACACCCCTGAATCCGGTTCGTCCGCCGGATCGGGGCTGTTGTCGTGAAAGACCGGCACGCCCAGCGCAATGCCTTCATACGTCTGCCGCAGGGCTGAAGCTATCGCGGGGGCACCCATCACGTACCCCCGGGACCGAAGTCCAGTTGTGCCAGTTCGTCCAGGGTACGCCCTACCATCTGCCCGGGGACGTTCTTTGCCCCATGCCCGTTTTCGATGGCTTCCGCATACGGCAGGTTGTTGGTGATCCAGATTACCGACCCCGGCGGAATTTCCGTCATGTTGCCGAAGCCATCAGCCAGGGTTACCTGCCCGGGTTTGTCTCTGCGTTGCAGTTCCGCAGTCTTCGGGCTGCCCACACTGGCCTGCCAGTTGCCCCGCAGTCTCCCTGTCTTCACCGGAGTTTTGAAAATGAGAAGTTTGAAGGCTTCGAATCCCATCCGCTTCAGTTGCAACGCACCTTCCACCGGCACGTCCACCTGGAAGGTTTTGCGAATCCAGCGCCTGAACGCTGCAAGGTTGGAAATGCCGGTGCGGGGCATCAGTTCTTTTCCCGTGTCCCTCGCTGGACGTGGACCTTGTAGAGAATCGGCAGAATGCCGGGCTGAACGGTTTCAACGGAAATGGCTGTGTACTTCTCCCCTCCGAATTCGGCAATGGTTCCCGGGATCGGGGCCCAGCCTGTCGGGGCGCTGCCGGGAACCAGAATGGTCAGGTCTGCATCATCGGCAACCCCTCCGGGTCTGAATCCCTTTTTCGGGGTGGTCGGCAAGGCAACCAGTGTTTGCGTTGAAGTGGTGCGACCGGCAACGGAACCGTCTGACGGATCATAGTTGCCTTCATTGGTCACATAGGTAAATAGAATTGACGTGCCAAACTCTGTTATCAGGTCCAGCGCAACTTCCCGACCAGCACTGTCCAGACCCCCGGCCATAGCCTACCCCCGGACACGGACACCACCGGAGCCCCGGGCCCCGATCAATTCGTTTAGCAGTCCGGTGATGGCAGTGAACAATGGCGTCTGTTCAGCACCTGACCCGGAATACACGATGGTTTCCTCCACCACGTCAGCTTTCCGTTTGGTAGACCGGATACCCGTTGCCGGACTGGTCACGGTAGGCAGTAGGGTCACGGTCCCCACAGGAGCGGACAGGAAGGCAGCTTCAAACGTGGCCCTCTTCAACCGTGCCGGTACTTCATCCGCCGGCATGGTGTACAGGTCCAGCGTTACAGCGTCCGCCCTGGGCCAGTCCAGTGCGTTGTCCCGTTCGTTCTTCCGCCCGATCCACTTGCCACCGTACTGGGCGTCCAGATAGGACGTGGCGAGAATCAGGGTTTCTTCCCGTTCTTCCACGGTCTTCACAGACCAGACAGCGTTCTGTGTCGGCCGATCTGCGAAATACGCATCACCTTCCGCCACATCAGCGTAGCTGTTTGCGTTCTCCAGTCCGGTCCCATCTTCAACGGTCAGCGTCACGGCGTGTCATCCTCTGCTGCCCAGTCAAAGGCATCGGGTGTAGCCGGCTGACCCGGCTTCAGGTCCGGCTTCCGCTTCAGCGAAGCCAGCAATTCTTCCGGGTCGGCCAGCACCCAGCCGCTTGCCTGGTATGCTGCCACGTCCCGTTCGTACACACGGACTTCGCCCGGCTTGCCATCGGTGCGAACCATTTTCAGGATCGGCATGGCCATGGGATTTTACCTTTCATCCCTGGGCAAAGGCTGCCAGGGTCAGCGTGCGCGGTTTTGCAGATCCAGCAGCAGTTCAGCCCGATCAGCTTCCGGCACTTCCGTCACAGTGGTGACGTTCCAGTCAGTCAGCACCTGACGGAACACGGTCACATCATAGCCGCTTTGCAGCAGCTTGATGATGGCTTTTGTGCCGGCATCCCGCTCCGGGACCTCGCCCAGCAGTTCGGCCATCACCAGGTTCCGGGTGTCGCCCTGGCGCTTCTTCTTCTTCCCCTTCCCCTTCGCCTTCGGCAAGGTCTGCGGCTTTGTCGTCTTCGGCACTTCGCCCTTGCGTCGGTGCGCTTCGGCGGTTGCCTGTTTCGCCATTGCTTTGGCGTGGGCAGCTTCAGCGGCTTCCTGGTGGGCCCCGTCTTCGCAGTGGTACCCCAGGTCCATCCAGTGCTGAAGGGTACGACGCTTCACCTTGCGGATTCGACCGTTCGGCCCCTTGCGCACCATCACGGGAGAATTGTCCAGGGGCTGTGGCGGCTGGATTTTGGCAGGGACAAAACCCAGGCCTTCCAGATGGGCCAGGGCCTGCGGATTACGCGCGGTTTTCCACTGCGCACCCTTGACCATCACGACTCGCATCACGTCCATTTGATTTGCACTCCGTAAAAAAAATTTACGTATTCGGAAGGGACCGGACCGCACCCTGACGCCATTTGTTCCGACAAGCGAGAGGGAGCATCAGGAAGCCAGGGGCGGTCACGGTCAACCATCCGATGGACGGTTACGCCTGCATCACCCGCACGGCCAGGTCGCCGTTCAGCACCTTCAGGCCGAACAGCACATCCAGGGCAATGTACACCTTGCTGGCGTTGCCGTCGTAGAATTTGCGCGCACGCAAAGCCAGGCCCGAAAGCGGGTCGCCAATGACCGACACCTTCGCGCCCAGTTCGTCCAGCATTTCCGGGCCGGGCAACGGTGCCATGACCAGGGCGAACGCCTGACGGTGGAAGGCCAGGTTCTGTTTCTGGCCGGCACCCAACTTGATGGCCACCGGGTCATCATTCGCGATTGCCACGCGAACGGGTGGGGTCACCACAACGGTTGCCGCATTGGCGCCAGCGGTCACGTCAGCAGCCACGGCGTAGCTGTAATCCGTCCCGCCCGTGGTGACCGTGATGATATCCCCGATCTTCAGGTCACCGGTCAGCGACGTGGCATCATTGATGGGAATGGACGTGGCACCCTTCGCCACGATTCCGTCCACCAGCGCACCGGTTCCGGCAGCCATGTTCCCGCCCGTGAAGGTCGGAATGTTCTGACTGGAGAACAGGTCAAACCCGTACTTCCGGCCCAGGGAACCGGTAATTTGCGCCTGGATACCAACATCACCCGAACCCTGCTGTTGGCTGAAGGCTGCCAACTGGAGAAATTCGTTTTCCAGGCGCGGGTCCATTCCGTAAAACATGTTTGCGGAATCGAACGTCGGTGCCTTCTGGTTCTGAAGGGCTTCCCGCACGTTGGTGATGTCGGACACGTCAACCGAACCGATGGCGTTCAGGTCAACGTAGTTCGGAATCGACAGGTGCAGATTCAGCAACTGAAGGTCGATGTATTCCGCCAGCGCAACAGCCGCCGGGCGAATGTGCGCTTCGATGATCTCCGGCCCGGTGAACGCCAGTTCCTTGTCCGTCAGGCTGAATTTGACTTCCTTCCAGAAGTCCAGCGTGATGGACAACGATTCCGTTTCCACGTCCTGCGCCGTGGACGGGGCATCCTGCACCACAAAGGTGGCAGGGCGTTTGATATTTATCGTTTCGCCCTTGTTGTTGCCTACGCCCGCGCGTTCGCGTTCGTACTGGCGGTAAGTCCGCCGGGCCATGCCCAGGGACTTTTCCAGTTGCAGCATTGCTTCCGCCGCGAAAAACTCGACGTTGTAGTTACCCAGCACGTTGGCCATATCAGTCACTAACCCCAGGGTTGTGACGGGCCAGAACGCACTGCGAACGCAACGTGCCCGGCCAGTCAGTCAATCATTTCCACAACCGGCCCTTTGCCGGCATCCTGTGCGGTGCGGGCAGCCTTGTAAGCCGCGAAGACTTCCGGTTTGCTGATTTCACCACGCTTGAACTGCACGGTATTCGCCCCACCCCCGGAACCCCGGCCGGTAACCCCGGCGCCACTGGCACCAGAGCCCTTACCACCGGCACCGGACCCACTGGCCGGATTGGCTTCGAAAGCGTGGGCAAATTGTGTTTGCGTCTTCAGCGTGTCAACAAATTCGTCCATCCCCATATCTTCAACGCTACCCAGTGCTGCGGTCGTCATCACGTTGCCGGCATCATCCATCATCTGCATGATGTGTTTGCCGTCTTCTCCCCGTTCCACTTTCGTCCGACTGCCGATGTACGGCAGGAGCAACACCGTGGACTTGCTTCCGCCGGATTTTTCAATGGCTCGCATCGCAGCGTTGGTCACCATTTCCTTGCGCAACTGCCCTTCCGTGCCGGTCAGGTTTTCCTGAAGGCCCTTCACGTCGGTAGCGTGCTTGGTTTCCAGCTTCAGCTTTTCGCGGTCGAAAGCCTCCTTTGCCTGTGTCTGCGCCAGTTCCACCTGTTTCTTGTGCTTCTCGCTCAAGTCTTCGATGGAATCCAGGTCGCCCAGTTCTTCCAGCTTCTTCACGGCCGCAATCGCTGCGGCGGGGTCTTCAATCCCTTCGAATTTCTTCGCCAGCTTTTCAGCGGCAGTCGCCCGGTCACGTTCCTTTGACAGCGCGGTTTTCAACTTGGTTGTGTCAGCCAGGCCCATGCCATCCACGGCGTCAACATCAAGCAAAAACAGCCCGTCTTTTTCAACGTAAAAAGACTGTGCGGCTTCGGGAATTTCTTCCTTGGTTTTGTAGAAGGCGAGAAGACCCATCGTGTTCAGCTTTCCGGGGCATCACGCCCCTGATTGGTAGGGGCATCACGCCCCCGGGGTTACGCGGGCATCTCGCCCGCCCTCTGGTGAACCGTCAAACCGTGACAGAGCCGGCAGGCTCTGTTGCACTGTCTTCCAGTTCAAGTGCGGGCATGGGCTGGTCAACCAGCACCTGGTCCGCAACTTCAGCAGCCAGCCGTACATCGGCCCCGTGGTCAAAGTAGGCAATGCCGAAAATGTACCCCCACCATTCCTGGCGAAGAACATCGGACCCGGCCGCATCACGCGCCCGGGTTGTGACGAATAACGCCACGTCCCGATCCAGTTCGTTCAGAATGGTTTCCTGATTCAACGGCATTGCCTACAGTTCCCCACGTTGCCTGGCTTGCTCCTGGGCCTGACGGTTCGCTTCCCGGGTTTTCCGGGCTTGTTCCCGTCTAACTTCTTTTGCCTTGCGCCTTGCCTGGGCTCTGGTAACAGCCCGATTGGTAAGTGCCTTTGACTTCAATTCTGCAAGCCTGGTTCGACTTCTGAATATATTTCGTACCCTGGTCACTCCCGAACGTAAAGCCTTTTGTCCTAGATTTCCCAGGCCGAATGCAGCCACCGCCATGGACCCCGGCGGAACCACCCCCAAGATAGGCACGACACCGGCCAGGGCAAACCCTGTCCAGTCCCCGGCAACCCCTACCAGGGTACCTCTGCTGGCCATAGTCGCACTGGCCCCGGACTTCTTCACCAGCCAACTGGAAAAATTGGGTCCGGCATTCGCAATGGGCAGAGCGGCCTTTTTCGCAGCCCCCACCAGGGGCGCCGTAGCGTCCTGGAGAATCCCCAGGTGCTTCCGCAAGGGCTCTGGTAGCTTGCTCCAGGCGGCCCGGATTCTGTCCGCTGCCACGGCCTTGCCGGCGCCGATGCGCTGCTGTGCTGCAAACCGCAAACTGGTCAGGTTGGTGCCGGCCAGCCCTTCCTGGTTGATGATCTGCCCGATGGATTTTACCTTCAGGTGTTTGTCCACGAATCGTTCCACCGGCACACCCCGCCGGAACAGTTCTGCTTTACCTTTACCCAGGACTTCGTTCTGAAAAGCCGGCGTCTGTGTCTTCAACCAGTCCTGATACTTCAGACTTGCCGGGACTTCCCCGTTCATCGACTGCCGTACCGATGCCGGTACCTTGCTGGCGTCCACCCCGAATTTCTTCCAATCCTCCAGGACCGGAACCGTGATGGATCTTCACTGGTGATGGGCGGGGGGTCGCTGCCCCTGTCCTACAGGCCATTTACGGCCGTCCAGGCTGATGCAAATGGGTGTAGTCCTGCGGTCCAGCGTGGACACCCACTGGACCCCCTTCACCACGTCCCGATTGGCCTTGAAGACAGCTTCATGGGCCTGGTTCATTACGTGATTCGTGGACGTGCGAACTATCGTGGTCATCTGCCTCCGCACGGCCTGAATAGACCCATCCTTGAAGGCGTTGGCAGCCGTACCGCGAAGGGCCTGCACCATTTCCGGCACAGTCTGACCGGTGGCCAGTCCTGTGCGAAGCACCTGCTCTGTGGCCTTCGCGGCATTCCGCCCGATATCCTTGAACCAGTCCTGGAGTAGCCGGCCGCGCATTGCACCGCGCACCGTCAACCGTTCCAGCGTAGCCAGGGAAGGCTGATTGAAAGTAAAATTCAGCGGGGTTTTCCGCTGCATCACAGACCGCTGCCACTCTGATTCCGTGATGGACAAGTCGGTAAGATCCCGCACCATCACGTCATTCAGCCGCCCCGCCGCTGCACTGCCGATGGTATCGAACGACCGGACCAGATTGGCAATTCGCCGCTGCTGAAAGGCCGTCAGCCCCTCTGCCATTTCCAGCCTGTTCACCAGAGCCGGCAAAAGGTCCTGGTTTACCAGATGGGCAATTTTCTTTACCTGGCCCTTTTTGAACCCCTCCACCAGGTGGGCGTGCCGAATCGCTTCCGTCAACAGTTCTTCGTTGAGGGTGCGGTTCAGGGCCGTGGTAGCCAGAGATAGCCGGGGGTCAGGCATCAGGCGGCATCCGCGTCAGCGTTGGCGGGTTCGGGCACGTCGTCCACGTCATCGTCCACGTCGGGAACGTCGGCCGCGTCGTCCATTTTTTCTTCTTCGATACGCGCGATTTCTTCCTGGATATCGGTGGCTTCACTGATGCGCCCACGTCGGCGGGCTTCATGCAACAGCGTTTCCAGAGACAACTGCCCCTTCATCTGCATATCCGACAGGTCTTTCAGGTCGTCCATCGACCCCACAGGGCTGAAGTCCTGGAAGATATCCACAGCGGCGTCTTCGGGCATTTCGATGCCGAACCACCTGTGTACGTCTTTCAGAATCGCGTTCCCCGTGCTTTGCGCATCGGTAATCCACCGCTGGACCTTGCTTTGCGATTTGCTTTCGCTTACCGCCACTTCCGTGGCCTTCACGTCCCCCGACCTGTTCGGCATGAAAGGCTCCATACCCTTCTGGCGCATGGCTTCTTCCAGGTCTTGCAGCTTCTCCCGCAGGGCACTCACGCCAGAGCCTTTGTGTTCCACGTACTTCAGATCCGTTTCCGTATCCTCCCCGTATACCGTACTGGTAATGGAGGCAATATTCACTTGCTTTTCTTCATCTTTGGAAAAGCCTTTGGCAAATAGAATTGGCACACCGACAAAATGCACAATGTTGGCATAGTCGCTGTACGTCTGCCAGTGATCCAGGTTGTGTTCCGCCAGGCCCTGGTGTGGGGGGATGGCCACCATTTCAGCTTTTTTCGACCCGGCAACGTAGTAGGTGCGAATCGGCACACGGTCCAACGGGTTGCCTTTCGGACCGGTCAGGGGCCCGAATTCTATCAGTTCAAACTGCCTCTGTCCGGATTCGTTACGGGCCAGGGGCTTCCAGACTTCGAATCTATCGCGCCACAGGATCCGGATGCAGGTGATGAACTGCGTTCCGTAGTTGCCCACCTTCACACTGCGTTCTTCGCTGATGTGGACCCGCTCCAGTTCTCCACTGTCTTCATCAAACGCCCAGTTGAACAGCCGGGTGGGGGACACCACCACGGATTTCACCCGCTGTTCCTGGTCGTACTCTGCCGTAGCGTCTTCAGGTCGCTGGCCCATATCGGTCAGGACGTGGCAGAAGCCGTATTGCTGGGCTTCTTCGAACATCCCGGACAGCAGCCCTGTCAGATGGGTGCCTTCGCCGTCTGTGTCGTTCGTCCAGACTTGCACCCGTTCGTCCAGCTTTTCTTCTTCCTTGACCGACACATCGCGACTGAACGGCTTTGCCACAATGCTGCGGATGGCCGATTCCAGCCCGTTGAACAGGAACGTCCGTTTCAACCGGCTAACGTAAGCCGGATCCGTTTCACCAGGCTCCTGGTGCAAAAAGTCTTTGCCCCAGGCACGCATTGCCAGGGTGCCACCCATCAGGGCGTCTATCAACGCCCACAGGTTGCGCATGGCAAGCCAGGCCGGGTGCGGGGTACCAACCGTGGCGTCTTTCGCCTGGTCCTGTCCGGTCCCGTCGTTCAGTACGATTTCGCCGGACTTTTGGGCAGCCGCTGCTGGCAACAACTGGAAGCTGTGCGCAGACGACGTTACAGGGGCTGTGCTTACGGTCGCCATCAGGCTGCCTTTTGCCGGAGTTTGCCTTTGCGATGCACGGGGTAGCGAGTGCAGATAAAGTAGCTTCCCGCTTCACCCATGTGTGTGATTTTTTCGCCTTTGGGCTTCAGAATTTCCCCTTCGGAATCGGTCTGTGTGTTCTCCATGGAGGAAATCAGATGCGTCAGCTTCCGGTCCACGGCCATCCGGATTTCATTGGCGGCGTTGTACAGCATGCGATTTGTGGCGTTCAACCGGATCCGCACCGGGGGGTTCCCCTTCGGCACTTTGTTGATGTAGCCGCGCCCGTCCGGACCCCCGAATACCGGCAACAGCTTTTCGTCTACCAGGTCCCAATCCGACCCCTTCACAGCACTGGTGCCTTTGGCCCCTCCGGTCGAGTCGCCGTAGACGTACAGCTTTGCCTGATGCAATTCGGCATACTGGTCAATGAACTGGTCACAGACCATGTAGGTGTTGCTGCCGTTGGGGATGAAAATTTCCCCGACAAAGCACGGAATCAGGCCCGGGTTGTCCGGCAAGTCAATCAGCCAACGGGGTGGGGGCAGTAGCTGCGCAACAGTCAACACCCCCGGCGCGTTGTTGAAGTCAAAGCTGATGTGCAGGTCTTTTGTGGGATCGTACCGGATCCGGCCCCGGGCATGTACGTTGCGGTCAAACTGGTGGAAGGCGCTGCCCTCGCGACTGCGGAACAGTCCGCCATATTCCTGTGCGAAGCTAACCGGGTCTTCATCCCTGGCAGCCGCCAGCAGTTCAGCGGGGTCCATGATGCCGTCGCTGGGCCAGGTCACCCCGAACCAGTCAACATCATCCGGATGGTCGCTGTTCGCCTTTTCCCACAGTTCGTAAAAGTGGTCAAAGCCTTCGGGTACGCCGATGAACCAGGCCCAGCCAGGCCGGCCCCTGGTGGAGAGCATCGGCCGGATGTGCCTGGGCCATGAACTGGCTTTACAGTCGGCAATTTCGTCAATAATGATGCCGTCCAGGTGCTTACCTTCAATGCGCTGGGCCTTGTCGAGTCCCACCACCATGATTTTCGCGCCATTGACCAGCCAGACCATCATTCGGGTTTCGTTGGTCTTCACCACTGCCCATTCCGGCAGCAGCGCCAACAGGTCTTCCCAAAACAGTTCCCGGGCTTGCTGGTAGGTCGGGGCTGCCAGGATGAAGCGCCCGAACGGCAGTTTGAACGCCAGCGCCTGAAGAATCAGGAACCGCTTCGCCAGTTCGGTCTTGCCACTGCGGCGTCCTGCTGGCACCACGCGGAAGCGCGCGTTACTGTTCCACAGAATTGCCTGAGGCTCATGGTAATCCAGGGGCTCCCATCGGTCGGTTAGCGGTTCATGGGCAAGGGCAGCAACCATCGGTCAATTTTGTTTGTCAATTGAAAACCGTCCGGATATTACCCGGTAAAATCGGTACCCTCCGGGATGAACCAGAATTCCGATGCCCAGGTGGGTACAGTAAAATTTCAACCGCAGTTGCATCAGTCCCCTTTCGGGCTGTACACCGTAACGGCTGACAGCGGAATCGGAACGAACACACTGAACTGCCAGCACGTCTGTTCAGGTGGGGGATCAAATCCGTAGTTGTCCGTACCCGTCCCGTCCACCCCGACCGGCTGATATTCAACCTCCAGAATGACCGGGCCGTACTCACGGGCAACCGAAAGGTCCGGCGTCAGGTAGGTGTAACGTCTGTCGCTACAGCGACTCTGACGGGGTGTGACGCATTCGCCCTCAAGTTGCTTGCAACACCGGGGACACGGCCAACCCCACAACACACCTTCAGCCTGAATAGCCTTCCAGGCTTCCGGCTTCGTGCCGTGATACCAGGTTGTACGACCGACACTCATTGCTTACATCTTCTTCACAAAGCGCCCGGTTCGTTTGGCCTTCGGTACTCTGCTGCTGGGGGATCGCCAGGTACTGACCCGTGTCGGTTTCATAGATTCCCCCAGCCAGACCCGGCCAGTACGTCTGCCGGCCCTGGCAGGCATTCCCAGGCACAACCACCGGAAGGTCTGCCACGTCTTATACAGACAGGTCCGGTAGAACGCCCGGCGTGCCAGCTTGCGGGGTGCGTTGCGTTTGTCTTTGGCGCTCTGCGCGAAATTCAGGGAAGCCCGTTCGGCCGGGTCACGGCCCCGGATCTGCCGGAACACCTTGAACAGCAGCACCAGTGCAATCAGCGCAGCCAGGGCAATGCCAGCCATTTTCAGAATTGCCAGGGTCATTTTGCTTTTGCCTGTTTAGGGGGTAGCGTGCCCGGTACCCTTGCAACTACTGCAAACCGGGGGGTCCAACTGTAGTTCCCGGATTTCAGCTGTGCTGGAATTGTAGTACCGGACAGATGTGGTGTGGAAAATATCATGCTCCCGGCAGAAGGTTCGGGCAGCTTCATCACTGACGTGTGTTCCGACGTAATGACTCATTGCTTACCCCCGCTTTGTGTCAAAAGAAAAGAAAAGCCAGGACCACTGTTAGGATGGCTCCGGCTGTCGTGTGGTAGCGACAACCCGGGTGTGTAGTGTGGTGCTGGCTGTGATGGTGGGTGCTGGATTCGAACCAGCCCAGCCCTGCGGGCGCCGTCGTTCTACAAGCGAATCCTGCCCGGCGCGTCCGCCAGAGTCGTCGCCAAACCGATGAGGGACCATCCCCCTGTACCCCCCGAAGAACGCCAGCCAGCACCACAACCATGCCGTAGCCATCCGCCGTTTGCGTTTGGCAAAGATGTTTTGTCAAACGGTGGATGTGGCTGGTTTGCTGTTTTGCGATGCTGACCATGTGGCGTTCCCTTGCTCTGCATTGTTGTCAAACGGTGCAGGAGCACCCGTCACGGCGGTTCAAGGGCTTCCCGGGCCCGGTTGGTGGTTACAATTCCCCGTGCCGGTGCAATGCTGCGCGCCGTGTGTCTGGTCAGTCGCAGCTTCAAAGGCGCACGGGGAAAAGGTATGGGGCCCCTGGGATCGCCGTCCCGTCTGACGTGGACCGGTCGGCGCTTCGGGCGATGGCAACGGCGCACCGGCAGGTGCCACTGTAGGTGTACCGAACGAACCCGTTAGGACTGGTGTGGACTTCTTCCGGACAGAGCCTCTGGCAACGGCAGGGCGTTGGCTCCAGGGGAACCGGGAAAGGCAAACGTTCCTGACGGTTGGCGCGGCGGTGTGGAGGCAAGGGTCACCTGTCCCTTTCCGCTTCAACTTCAACAGTGCAGGCGTCCCGGCCACCGAATTCCATTGCCAGGGCGACCTTTGCCGGCAGCAGATGTTCCGCCCGGAAGCCATCACGCGCCAGGGTCTGCGCGTCCACGCTAAAGCACACTTCCTTCCACTGGTCGCCTTTTGCGGTTTCAACAACCAGGCAGCCCCGTTCCCGATCAAACGACAAGAACACGGGCCAGTTATTGGCCAGCCGTTCCACTGCAACGCCACCCTGTCGCGGGTCCGAATTGCGCAGCATCAGCCGTTTCCGGAAATCAGCATCAGCAAAGCCGGGCTTGCCGGTCAACTCGCCCAGGTCTGCCAGGGCTTCAGCCAGTTTCAGTTCAGAGGGGCTTACACCCCGGGTCGCGTCGTCAGCCATTATTATTTGCCTTCTTCAAATTGCCGGAGCCTGTCCAGCGGATTCGGACCGAACCAGGCGCGGGCTTCATCCGCGTTTATTTCGATCCAGTCGTGTTTGGGGTCAGACGTGAACCAGATCCAACAGCCGCCAGACGGCTTCAGCAGTTCCCTGCATTCGGGCCCGCCCCGGCCACCTTTTCCCGGACAGACTGCCAGGGACGGGCAGTTGAAGCACCCGGAAGGATGCCCCCCGAATTTGTCTGATTCGTGCCACCGCAGGAAATTCAACGTCTGACTGCCCTTGTGGGGGCCGGCAATCAGTCCACTGTCCGCCGTGATGAACAGGCGCGGCGTGTACTCCCGATGCCCCGGGGTCCACCACACCGGCAAGGGCAGGGGTTCGTGCTGTTTGTGTTCCGGCTTCGGGTCGGTCAGCATTGCTTTGCGTTTGCCAGGGAAGGGCCTGCCAGCTTGCCGTCCAGGACGCTAGTGAAGGGGTAGCCTCACCCTCTTTCGCGCCCGCCACGGATCGTCCGTAGTGAGCCGTGGTTGTCACGAACAAGCCAGCAAATTCCGTAACCAGGCTATCTTATAGAGTCTGCAAACGCAATGGCTACTTGCTTTGCGTCAAACATGCTTTCGACCGTGAAGCCGACAGGTACAGACCGATCTGCCTCCGGATGATCGGCCAGGTACGCAGGGGTAAGTCCGCTGGACGTTTCGCAGTTGCCTTCCGCCACCACATGCCCCATACCGAATCCGCACATGCCCCGGTGACTCCAGCCGTACCACTTCTGTTCCGCTTCACTGAACCCGATGGAACACGTCTGTTTGTCAGGGCTGGACAATTCGGGCTTGATGCCCCGGGCCGCCAGTTCTTCGGCATAGTCCACAAGTCCGATGTGGCCCCCGGCCTTGCCGATTGCACACCGCATTGTCATGGGTTCGGGACAGTAGCATTCCTCTGCGGTGTACCGCAAATCCCACACGTCAAACAACACTTCCTCGCGCACCAGGGTCTTTTCCACTTTGTGTATCCTCCATGGATAAGTGAACAGGGGACAGGACGAAATGCCGGGGATGCTCGCTTCCCGGGTGTCCTGTCCCCTGTCGTTGGAATAGGTGGACAGGAACAGGTGTGGCGATGCCGGGTGGGAATGTTGCCCGCTGAAGGCGTAGCAGGCAGTGGCTTCCCCGGTGCGTTGGACCTGTCCCTGTCCGGTGTGACGGGTCGGCTTCAGGTGTGCAACCTGCGGGGGTCACACATGCCGGGTACTCTCTCCCGGCCCTGATTCCATCCACCCGTCTAGTCGCTGGTCCCTCCGTTTCCGTTGTTCGGCTTCGGCAAACCGTCCATGAAGCGTTCCAGGTCCACGTTGTCCCATTCCCCGGAGTCGCCCGCGTCCACGGCTTCCAATACCTTTTGCTTTGCCTCGCTGCGGCTGACCTGGATTCGCTGTATGGTGGCGCCTGCACTGGTCATGGCATCGCTGCCCCGTTCAGCAGCAGCACCAGACCGGGCGGCGCGGTCAGGTTCGCGCGCCAGCCGTTCCAGCACCCCCGGGGCTGGTCTGCTGCGCTGCTGCCTTCGCTGTTGCGGCTTGCTCTGCCTGTATCAGCTTCAGGTAACGTTCCATTGCCGTACTGGTCACCTTTTCGTTGCGCTTGTCGCCTTCCTTCTGGTCTTTGTCGCGCATCCGCTTCACGCCCAGCAGCATCATCACCAGAATACCGAGTCCGCCGGCCCCCTTCATTTCGTCGCTGTTCGCCACAGCGTTCAGCCAGCCGGTCTGTTGCGCTGTCTGCGGCGGAATCAGTTCAGCCGTGGGTGTGGTCGGGTTCGGCGCCAGGCTGACAGCAGGACCGTCCCCGCCGAAGTCCAGTTTGATACCTAACTGGCCAGTCAACATGTTGGCGAAGCCTTCAGGCAATCCGGTAGCCACTTCTTCCACATCGGCCCAGGCTTTCGCCTGGTCATAGGCGCGTTCAACCCTGGAGCCGATTTCCCCCTGAATGCGGGTGATTTCCGGGTCTTTCTGTTCCACCAGCAGCATCAGGTTGTTCATGGTGTTGCTGCGGCGTTCGGCCGACTCCAGCGTTTCGCTGCCGCTGCGAAGCATCTGTGTCCAGCGTTTGATTTGCTGCTTGCGATGCCTGCGGCTTTCCAGCGCCGCAGTTTCCACCCGCTGCCGGGCGTAGTCTTCGGCCAGTTCCACGTATTCCGTGGGAACAGTCCGGGCCACTTCGGTGCCAGCGTCCTGGCCAAAGGCCGGGGTCACGGGCAGGGGGAGCATCCCGCCGATTCCGATGAATGGCACCGTCAGTGCAATAAGCAATCTTTGTGTGCGTTGCATCAATCGGATGCCTCCATTTCCTGGGTTACCTGTTCGATGGTCCGCCTGGCGTCCTGGATTTCCCGGCGTTGCTCGCGCAGTTCCAACGCCATTTGTGCCAGGGCTTCTTTACGTTGCCGTTCCTGTTCGGCTATCAGTGCGTCCCGCTGCGCTTGCAGCTTCACCACTTCGGCCAGGTTGTCGCGGTGTTCTCGCGCGCCGCAGCTTGTGAACAGCGCCAGTGCGAAGACTGCTAGCAGCGTCATTGTCGTCAAACGCCCGGACGGGGTACGGCGCAAAGGCCGGATAATATCTCCAGGCATCACCAGACACTTTTTCGGTCCGGGAATCACACCCCCACGCTTGAAGTCTTCAGCGTCAGACACAACAATGGTGATGTTGACCGGGGGCCCCACTGACCCCTTCCGGTAGTGTGCCATCAACACCCGGTCCCGCACGTCTGCGGCCTGGCATTGATCGTAAAACCACCGATGCCGGGGGGAAGTTGACCGGCTCCGACCTACAGCGCGAAAGGGTGGCTGACCCTGGTCATCGTCATCACGGCCGACGTACCGCAGCAACAGCCAGATAAGGCCCCCGGTGAAAAGGCAAATCACTGCGATGATTGCAGGTGCAGTTTCGTTCATCGTTCCAGTTCTCCAAATTCCCGCCGGGCGCGGGTTACCACGCCGTTGACAGGGTTGGTGCGGCCGTGAATTCGTCGGTAAAACCACTTTGCCAAACGCAAGGCATCCTGCCTAGCGCTTTCGTCTTCGCGGTCCCTGCCGATTGCGGCTTGCTCTGCAAGTATGACCAGTTCCGCCCCCAGCGCGGCGTCCCCGGCCAGCTTGCCCATTTCGGTAATCAGGTCTGCCCGTGTGATCTGCTGGACAGGTACAGCGTCCACCCGCACGAATGCGGCAGACTCCGGCTGACGTTCCGCGTGGCTGACCGTCAGATGCGTGCCATCCTTGTCCAGGTCCACGGACCAGGTGGTTCCACAGCCGGTAGCAGTGGCGACGGTTACGCAAAGAATGATTGCCAATGTTATGCGTTGCATCAGTCGTCATCCCCCGGCCGGTCGTACCTGATGAATGCCAGGGTGCCGTCTGCCTTCACCCTGAAAACCATGATTTTGTTGTCGCCCCCGATAGCATCGGCAAACGCCACAGCCTGGTCCGGGAATAGCTGCCCCCGGTTGTTGACCAGGAACGCGGTCAACGCCTTGCGGCTTTCGTTCCGGTGAATGTGGAAGCGGACCACCGGCTCCGGCCAGGGCACAGCCACTTTCACTTCCACTGTATTGGTGATCGGGTCGGGTTCCCGGATCGGTTCACAGTAGCCCAGGAACCAGGCCAATGCGAGTAGCGCAACCATGCCGATGCCGCCGGCAGGTAGCCCGATTTTCAACGTGGACTTGCTGCGGTACTCAATCAGCGATCCGCCGGCCTTGCGAACCCGAAGACTGTTCGCAATGGCTGTGTGCCTTGCCGCTTCCTTGCGCCGGCATTCTTCATAACCGTCCCTGGCTTCTGCGAACAGATCCCCGGCCAGTTCCGTTCGCACTTCCGCTTCTTCCCACAGGTCTTCCGCTTTGGCCATGGTCACCCTGGCTTTGTCGCAAGCGGACTTCGGCGCAGCGGCTGCACGGTCTTCGGCCCGGCCGTCCTGTTCCCGGGCCAGCATGGACTTCAGACCCTGGTACGCCTTGCTCCCGTTCTTCAGTTTGGCTTCTAGATCGGCATTGGCATCCGCCATGTACCGGGCCTGGATACACAGGGCGTGTCCGGGGTCCAGGACTTCATGGGCCAGGATCGGCCCCAGGTCCGGCCCTGCCGGCTTCCGGCAATAAGCACAGATCGGGTTCGGCAGATCGTCCGTGGTTTCTTCCGCGTCCGCGTCAGGAGTGTCCACGACCATTTCCACTTCCACCGGCACGGTCACTTTCGGTACCTTCACCATGGTCCTACCCCTTCGGTGGCTGGGCGTCCTGGGTCTGCTGGACTTTCTGACGTGCGATCTGTTTTGCGCCGACAGCGATATCACTGGCGGCTGTGATGCGAATGGGCACAGCCGTTTCGCCCAGGACGCATTCCAGGGTTCCGTCTGCAAGCCGCTTGCCGCGCAAACGAAAGGGTTCCCCTGGCTTCAACCCGGCCAGCAGCGTCTTCAGGTCGGCCAGGGAATTGCTCTGCAATGACAACTGCGTTTGCAGTTTGTCCACAGCTTGCAGCGTGGCCAGCAGCAGTTCTTCCGGGCTTATTTCGTGTGTCGTCTGTGCGTCGGGTAGGTCATCACTCATTGTCTAACACTTTCTCACTGGCAAACGCCACAGGGAAAGGGCAACTGAACCAGTCCAGAACGGCAGGAGTGTACACCAGATTTTCCGGAATCGCACCACACCATTTTTCCGCACGGGCCAGCGCATCCCTGGGAGCCAGCACCAACCAGCCACCCGGGCTGAACCGCCAGCGAGGCAACGCAACTTCCAGCAGCGTGGATTGTTCACGCCGGGAATGATGGAATTCCAGGCGTGTGGTGTCGTCTGCGGCTTCGCCCACCACCAGGTTCATCCGTCGTTCGTCCTGTTGGCTGTGTCGATCTGCACCGATCAGCAACACCTTCTGCCCTTTCTTTGCCAGGGCCAGAGCGGCTTCCATCATGCGGGTGGTTTCCGCTGGATCCGCAATCGGCCCCATGCTGCCGTGGTGTTCCTCCCAGGTACGGACCTTGCGAGCCACAGCTACACAGCCAGTGCCGCTGTCCATTTCGAAGCACTGTTCGGCGTGCAACCTGTTCACACCGATTTGCACCGTCCGCCTTTTCGAGTCTATCGGCCAATACGGAGGCACCCAGTCCCGTGGCCTGTCGGCCATGGTCACCCGCACGGCAAACCGCTGCGCAATCATAATTGACTTACCTGAACGGTAAGACGTGCGGTATCGGTCATACTCCAGCAACCGCATATCCAGATTGGTGGTCGAGCCCCGCCGCTCTGGCTCCCGTAAGGCTACACGGTTGGCGTCGGCCATGGTCTTCCCGAATCAGCCATACAGGCGGGTCAGAGCAAATGTGGCCTGGCCGGATCCGGGGTAGACCTGGCAATTGGCGCGATTCTGAAAAGCAAACAGCAACACTGGCGGAAAATTCCTTCCCCGGGCCATCCAGTGTTGCATCAGATTTGCTGGAAGCCCCTGTTTATAGGCTTCGAAAGCTATCGCGCCATCTATCGCGCCATTTGGCGCGATAACTCTACCCCACCGGGGGAGCCGGTGTGCGAAGGTCGGTTCCGGTTGCAGGGCAATTTGCTCCCGGCACCTGTACCCCGTGCTGGTCGCACCATTCGTACAGGTCCATCAACACGACATTTACATCCTTCACAGTCTGGCATTCCCCTAGCCGACCGTGGAACCCCGTCAAGCCCACCAGCTTCAGCCCCGGTAGAGCCATCAGCCGTTCCAGTTGTGCCGTCAGTTCCTTCCGGAAGTCCACCGGTATCTTCTGGCCCTTGTGATCCCACCACGGACCACAGATGGCATTCAACGGCAGCACCGGCAAGGGTATGGCCTTCCCGATCAGTAAACGGTTCTTACCTTCTGGCATTGCCTTCGCCTTCCTGGTTACATCCCCCCACGTTCCGCAATCAACTGCCCTAGTACGACAGCCCCGACAAACCCGACCACGATTCCGATTGCAAGCCCTAGCCAAAACATAATGTTACCTTTACCTTCCCGATTTTACACACGCAATCTGATGCGTGTCGCGGGGCCTTGTGCCGTCAGGGGCCTTCCGTGCCCCGCGTCGTATCATCCAGTTTGTGCGCTGGTACTTCTCGCCACAGTAGGGGCAGCGAACCGTGCGGAGTCCGTTGTTGCGCATGACCCGTCAATTGTTTTCAGCGTTGCGCACCCCCAGCGAGTGCAACGGCAGATGAACGAATCCGGTCTGGTCCTGTTGCGTGCCACCCCTGGCAAGCCCCACAGCTTCGCGGATCTTTGCTGCGGTCTTCTCGATATCCGGGGATGCGTCCCCTTCCAGCGCCAGCTTCTGTGCCACCAGGCGCGTCAACTGCATCACCAACCGGTCAATGATGTGGCTGAAGTCCCGGCGCTTGCGTAGCACACTCCTGGTGGTGACCATCCCGCCGCCACCTTCTTCAGCCGGGGCTGTAGACACCCGGCGTTCTATCAGGTGTAGCCCATGGTCCGTGTCGGAATCAACTGCCAGCGCCAGGTCCTGAAGATGCTCTGCCATGAACGCCCGCCGCAGCCGGATTTTTGTCATCAGGATTTCATCGTCCAGGCTCCGGGCTTCCAGTGAAGCAAACAAAATTTGTTCCTCGCTGGTCAAAGCCTGACTGTAAATGCCATGACTGACTGCATTCTGATTTGCGCGCGGGGCTCCCTGCCCACCCTGCACCCCGCCGTGGTATCGGCAGCGCCACGGACCTGGTTGCCCGTCCTGGTGAAGTTTTGCCAGGTACGGTTGCCGTTTGCACCATCCGCCCGCTTTGGTTTTCGCACCGCACCGTGAACCGGCCACAACATGCTTCCAGACTGCGGCAGGCATTGCCTTGGGTTTACTTTGCTTACGTCTTTTCCGTATGGCTGGCATCGGTTACCAGTTTGTTTTGCTTACTTACCAGATTTGCCACACTTTTTATAGACCGCACTTTACACCACCGTCAACCCCTGGAGTAAAAACCACGCTCCAGGGGGTCTAGTGGGTGTCGGCTCGCTGAATTCCCCTTTAGTAAGTAAAGTAGATTATAGTCACACGTAGTACGAAAGGGCACACACTCACTATACCCCCTGAACCATGGTGAAAACCCCCGACCTGTTGGAGCCCGCCACCAGCACTGTTTCCAGCGTTATACCAACGCTGAAAAACGTACACTTACATGACAACTACCACGGAATATACTTATACGTGGGTTCTACAAACGTCTGACAACCGAAAGTGGTCGCGAATAAGACACTTGTCAACAAATTCCGGTCGCTTTACACGCTTCTTTCCGCCCCGTCCACAATTCGCCCCAGGCGCTCTAACTCTGCATTCTCCGCAGACGTGCGTTCCTTCCGTGGCACGTCCAGCAGTTCGTTCAGCCGGTCGATAGCAGTCCGCTTCCGGCGCCAGCCCTGTCGCTGTAC